>Ga0302303_10000157_pt1 | contig 72985 bp, 44 predicted proteins | sample III_Palsa_E2_1_FD_194542 | JGI IMG/M metagenome (GOLD analysis project Ga0302303, IMG submission 194542) | Peat permafrost microbial communities from Stordalen Mire near Abisko, Sweden - III_Palsa_E2_1 | ecosystem: Environmental > Terrestrial > Soil > Palsa > Peat permafrost | place: Sweden...
TGAAAAAGACTTACTTAATCAAGTATGTATTCCTTTTGTTATTTATTTTTTCGGCAGCTTCTGTTTTCGCACAATCAGGTTCGATCTCAGGAAAGGTTGTTGACGAAGCAAATCAACCGTTACCTGGCGCTACAGTTACGGTAAAAGGAACACAACAAGGCGTAGGAACTGACGTAAACGGTAATTATCGTTTAACAAATGTTTCGGGCACTGTAACATTACAGATCAGCTTTGTTGGTTACAGAACATCAGAAAAAACCGTTTCTGTTTCCGGGAACGTTACCGTTAACATTAATTTATTACCTGTTCCAAATGATTTAAATGAGGTTGTAGTTATTGGTTACGGAACTGAAAAGAAAAAGGATCTAACCGGTTCAATTGCTACAGTTACTGCAAAAGACTTTAATACCGGTGATGTAACCACTCCTGAACAATTGATCCAGGGTAAGGTTGCAGGTGTATCTATTATTTCAAACGATGGTTCACCAGGTGGTGGCAGCCAGATACTTATCCGTGGTGGCGCTTCGGTAAACGGCAGTAACCAACCATTAATTGTGATTGACGGTGTGCCGTTAAGTAACGACGCTATTGCAGGTGCTGCAAACCCACTGGATTTAATTAACCCGGATGATATTGCAACATTCTCTATCTTAAAAGATGCATCTGCTGCTGCTATTTATGGTAACAGGGCATCAAACGGTGTAATTATCATTACTACCAAAAAAGGGAAAGCCGGTAAACCGGTAATTGATTTCAGCACACAGTTATCTGTTAGCAAAATCACCAAAGAAGCCCCGATACTTACACCTGACCAGTTTCGCGCCTATATAGATGCAAACGGTACTGCTGCCGAAAAAGCACAATTAGGTACAGCTAATACCGATTGGCAAAAACAAATTTACCAAACCGGAGTAAGTAACAATAACAATTTAAGCGTATCCGGAACTACCGGCATTTTACCATACCGCGTTTCTGTTGGTTATGATGACCAGAACGGTGTTTTAAAAACCAGCGACTTAGACCGTTACACGGTAGGCGTAAATTTAAGCCCAAGCTTTTTAAATGATCACTTAAAAGTCGATTTCAACTTTTTAGGCTCACAACAAAAACAAAGGTTTGCTAATACTGCTGCTATTGGTGATGCAAATAGTTTTAACCCTACAGATCCGGTTTATTCTGGCAACAGTAAATATGGTGGCTACTATGAAATATTAGACCCAAGCGCATCTGATGGCTTAAAATCTCTTGCACCGCTTAACCCGCTTGGTGTATTAGAAGAAGAAAACAATAGAAGTACTGTTTATAGAGCTATCAGTAGTTTAGCGGTGGATTATAAAGTTCACTTCTTTCCGGATTTACATGTTAATGTAAGCTACGGTTATGATGGTTCAAATGGTTCAGGTTTTACTGATTACCCAAGTTATGCAGCTTCGCAGTACCCTGGTACAGATGATGCAAACGGCGTATTACAAACAGGTTCTAACACGCAATACAAAAGCACTGTATCCAACACCACATTAGATGGCCATTTAAGCTATGCGCATGATTTTAAATCAATTAAAAGCCATATTGATGCGGTTGCGGGTTATTCAGATCAGAATTTCTCAACCACAACTTATAACTACCCAACCTATTTTGGTAATGGCGAAGTTAATCCAACCACTATACCAACTTACCTCACCGGTATAGGCCAATATGACCTTACATCTTTATATGCACGTGTAAACTACAGCTATGATGATAAATACTTATTAACCGCTTCATACAGAAGTGACGTTTCAACCAGGTTTGCACCAGGCATACGTACCGGTAATTTCCCGGCGTTAGCGGCTGCATGGGTTGCAAGTAATGAGGATTTCTTAAAAGGTAACCAGGTTTTAACAGATTTAAAATTCCGTTTTGGCTATGGTAAAACGGGTAATGAAGATGGTATTGGTGATTATGATTACTTATCAGATTATTCTTTAAGCACCAGCACTGCACAATACCAATTAGGCAGTACATATTATGAAGGCTACAGGCCGGGTGCTTTTTACCCGGGCAGAACCTGGGAAGAAACAGCTACTACTAACGCCGGTATTGATTATGGGTTCTTAAATGGCCGTATCTCTGGTAGTGTGGATTTTTATTATCGTACTACCAGCCACTTATTGGCAACTATTAATGAGCCTGCACTTACCAACTTTGCCAATACAATTGTAGCAAACGTAGGTAACATGCAAGATAAAGGTGTTGAGTTTAACATTACAGGCCAGTTAATTACCTCTAAAGATATATCATGGAGCGCTAATGTGAACATGACTATTAACCGGAATAAGATCACCAATTTAACAGAAGTTCCTAATCCAAACTTCCCGGGCTTGCCAACAGGTGCTATTTCCGGTGGTGTAGGTACTAATATCCAAATTAACCAAATAGGTTACACCAAGAATTCTTTTTATACCTATCAACAAGTTTATGGCACAAACGGCAAACCGCTTGAAGGTGTTTACGTTGATCAAAATGGCGATGGCGTAATTAACAGCAGTGACCTTAACGCAAACCACAGCCCCGATCCGCAAGAGTATTTTGGCTTTAACTCAGAGTTCAGGTACAAAAAATGGAGTGTTGGTTTCTCAGCCCGTGCAAATTTTGGCAACTATGTTTATAATAATATTGCTTCAAGCACAGGTATCGAATCTAACTTCTTAAATGGCCTTGGTATCATCGAAAACGGTTCAAACAACGTTTTAAAGTCAGGTTTCACAACCGCTCAATATCTGTCTGATTATTATCTTGAAAATGCTTCATTCTTCAGGATGGATAATATACACATTGGTTATAACTTTGGTAAAGTATTTAAAAACACAGGCGATCTTAAAGTAACCGCTAACGTTCAAAATGTGTTTGTCATTACTAATTATAACGGTGTTGACCCTGAGTCGACCACAGGTATTGATAATAATGAATATCCAAGACCAAGGACTTATACTTTAGGTTTAAACCTTGCTTTATAAAATTTAGCTGATTTACAATATAAATGAAAATGAAAAGACATACGATAAAAATGGTGTTATTTGCAGGCATAGTAGCCTTTAGCATAACATCGTGCAAAAAAAATCTTATCCTTTCGCCAAATAACGAGGTTACCTCTGAACAGGTATTCAGTACACCTGCAGGTTATACCGCGGCAATGGCTAAAGTTTATGGCGCTTTTGCTTTAACGGGAAATGAAGGCCCGGCCGGCGAACCGGATATTCAGGGAGTGGATGAAGGTACATCTGATTTCTTCCGTGAGTTTTGGAACTGCCAGGAATTACCCACTGACGAGGCTGTTATAACCTATACCGACCCAGGTGTGCAAGATTTGCATAACATGGTATGGGATGCTAATAACGCTGTTTCAGAAGGTTTATACTACCGTTCGTTATACCAAATAACTTTATGTAATAACTTTATTCAGCAGGCTACCCCTGCCTTGGTTGCAAGCCATGGTATTACAGGTGCCGATGCTACTACCATAGCTTATTATGTTGCTGAAGCCCGTTTTTTACGTGCGTATCAATATTGGGTGTTAATGGATGTTTTTGGTAACCCGCCATTTGCAACCGATGCAACTAAAATTGGCTCAGGTATCCCTCCGCAAATTTCCAGAAAAGACCTTTATGCTTATGTAATAAGTGAATTAAAAGCAATTGACCCATTAATGGTTAAACCTAATGCAAACTTATATGGCCGTGCAGATGAAGCTGCTGTTTGGGCACTATTGGCACGTGTTTATTTAAATGCCGGTGTATATACAGGCACCCCGGATTGGGCAGATGCAATTACCTATTCACAAAAGGTAATTAATACTACTGGCTATGGTTTAATATCAAACTTTCAAAATTTGATGCTGTCTGATGATTATTTAAACACTATACCAGGCGGCGGTAAAATAAGTGAGTTCATATTAACCATAAACTATGATGGTACCAAATCAGAAACCTATGGCGGTTCACAATATTTAACCCACGCACCTGTTGGTGGTTCAATGCCACCTGCTGATTTTGGTATTAGTGGAGGCTATGCAGGATCAAGGACGACAAGCAATATCATCAGCTTGTTCCCCGCTCCGACAAATACTACTGGCACGGTATTCCCAAGTAACGGAAACGCGGATTCGCGTGCAGAATTCTGGTATCCGGGCCAAAGCGAAACCATTAATAATGTTTTAACATTTACTGATGGTTTAGGTGTTTGTAAATTTAGGAATGTTACCAGCACCGGTGCAGCGGGCTCTAACTTAACCTATAGCGATGTTGATTTACCACTATTCCGTGTACCCGAAATGTATTTAATATATGCTGAAGCAACTTTAAACGGTGGTGCAGGTGGTACAGCAGCGCAAGCATTAACTTATGTTAATGCAATTCGTGAACGTGCCTATGGCGGTGCCACAGGTGATATTACATCTACTCAGCTTACATTACAATTTATTTTGGATGAACGTGCCCGTGAATTGTTTTGGGAAGGTTTCCGCCGTACAGATTTGATCCGTTATGGCTTATTTACCGGCTCAACCTATTTATGGCCATTTAAAGGTGGCGCTGCTAACGGTACAAATGTTTCTTCATTCAGGAATCTATTTCCTATACCACAAGCAGATTTGGCTGCAAATCCAAATCTTAAACAAAACCCTGGATATTAATTTATTAAAAATATAACAATGAAAACAGTTTTAACAAGGATATTAACCATTAGCGGTGTAGCACTGCTAATGTTGGCATCGTGTACCAAAAACGATCCGAAGGTTGTAAGTAACGGCGGTAATCCGGGTACTTTATCAGCATCAACATCAAGTGTGGTACTAAACAAGGCAAATTCAAGTGATAGCAGCGGAGTGCTCACATTTAGTTTAACAGCTGCAACTTATAACTTTAAAGCTGCAGAGTCCAGCTCAATCCAAATTGATTCAATTGGCGACAATTGGGCAAAACCTGCAACTATAACATTAGGTGCAGGTGTTACTACACAAGCGCTGTCTACTTCAACTTTAAATTCAGCATTATTACAAATTGTTCCTGGTGGCGTAACATCAAAAGTAAATGTACGTGTTCGTTACGGCATTAGCTCAGAGGTTGCATCTTATTCAAATGTACTCTCACTTACAGTTACGCCGTATACTTTGGCATCATACATTTATATTGTAGGTGCTTTCCAGGGCTGGAATGCGGCATCGCCTGATAGCTTAGTGTCTAATACATCAAATGGCATATATACAGGGACGTTTACTTTTCCAGCAGGAGCCGGTAATAATCAATTTTTAATATTGCCAGCCAAAAATTACAATAATAAATATGCTACTAATGACCCAACCAGTCAAGTTCCAAGTGCTACAGTAGCATACAATGCGCCAAATAATTTCAATGCCCCCGCAGCAGCAGGAGCCTATACAGTAACATTTAATCTTAATGCGCTTACTATTGGTTTTTCACAATAGTAACCTTAATGCAACAACGGCATTAAAATTTTGCTAAGGATCCCGGTTGTTAATTTTAACAACCGGGGTTAAAGCAAGCTAAACCCAAATGCCATACTAACCGATTTGGTTAGTTAATTATAAATAGCAAACCTTTTCCTGTTTGATATCCTCATCTCATAGCGCAACTCCATTACCATGAAAATAAAATTAGCTTTTGTTGCTTTTTTAATACTGCTAACTGCAAACGTATTTGCACAAATACCCCCGCTTGAGCGTGTTGAACCTATGTTTTGGTGGGTTGGTATGAAAAACCCTAAACTACAACTTGTTGTGCATGGCGATAAAATTGCCGAAAGAGGTGTTAAACTTAGCTATCCCGGCGTAAAACTTACGCAGGTACATAAAGTTGAAAACCCTAACTACTTATTTTTAGATCTGGATATCTCAGCTGCTGCAAAACCTGGCGCGTTTACTATTTCGTTTACCAAACCGGGCACCACAGCGCTTCAATATAAATATGAACTTAAACAACGCGACCACTCTCCTAACCGCGCCCAAGGTGTTACCGATAAAGATTTGATCTACCTGATCATGCCTGATCGGTTTTCAAACGGCGACCCATCAAACGATTCTGTTGCCGGTATGCGTGAAATGAAGGTTAACCGCAACCAAATGTACGCCCGCCACGGCGGCGATATACAAGGGATAATGAATCACCTTGATTATTTAAAAGATTTAGGTGTAACTACCATTTGGTTAACGCCCGAAGTTACCAACGATATGCCGCATGCCTCTTATCATGGCTACGCGGTAACCGATCATTATTATGTTGATCCCCGCTTTGGCAGCAATGCCCTATACAAAGCTTTTGTAGATAAATGCCATGCCATGGGATTAAAAGTTATCAAAGATCTGGTGCATAATCACTCTGGCATCAATGATTATCTTATTAAGGATATGCCCATGAAAAACTGGGTGCACCAATGGCCAAAATATACTAACTCCAACTTTAGGGATGCTGCCGTAATGGATCCGCATGCTTCGGCAATGGATAAAAAAATCATGCTGGATGGCTGGTTTGACCACAGCATGGCTGATATGAATGAGAACAATCCATACGTACAAAATTATCTCACCCAAAACCACATCTGGTGGGTTGAATATGCCGGCGTAGATGGTTTTCGCTTAGATACCTATCCTTACAATGATGCCGCTTACATGGCTGATTGGGCAAGAAAAGTTAAAGCCGAGTTCCCGCATTTTTCAATTTATGGCGAAACGCTGGTATGGTCGGTTGCTAACCAAGCTTATTTTACACAAGGAAATACGGTTAACCGCGGTTTTGATACACAACTACCGGGCGTTGTTGACTCACAGGTAAAAGATGCTTTAGCCGAAGCCTTAAATGGAAAACTAGGCTGGACAGATGGCGTAAACAGATTGTACTCAGTATTAGCACAAGACTTTTTATATCAGGACCCAACCCGAAACGTGGTGTTTTTGGATAACCATGATATGAGTCGTTTTTATTCCGTTGTGGGTAAAGACTTCAACAAATACAAAGCCGGTATAGCCTTATTATTAACAACGCGCGGCATACCGCAAATGTATTACGGCGATGAAATTTTAATGAGTGGTTACGATGCCCCCGATGGCTTGGTGCGCAGCGATTTCCCCGGCGGATTTCCGGGCGACAAGCTAAATAAGTTTACCAATGAAGGCCGTACCGATTCGGAAAGGATGGCATTTAATTACGTACGCACATTGGCCAACTATCGTAAAGCCACACCCGCATTACAAACAGGTAAACTAATGCAATACATCCCACAAAAGGGCATTTATGTTTTTTTTAGGTATGATGCGGCAAAAACAGTAATGATAATTTATAACGGCGAAACCAAAGAACAAACTTTGGCTACTGACAGATTTAACGAGCGTATAGCAGGCTTTACCGGGGCCACAAATGTGATTACGCATGAAAATATGAATGCCATACAATCTATTACGGTACCGGGCAAAACAACGCTTGTTTTGGAATTGAAAAAATAGAGAAACACATGAACTTTACAAATACATATATAAAAACCATCGGTTGCAGGGAGGAAATTTTTAGCAGATGAAGAATTACATTAAAGCAAACGAATGGCAAATAATTGAAGAAGGCTTTGATCCTGCCGTAAATGAAATATCTGAAAGCCTGTTTAGTATTGGGAATGGGCACATGGGCCAGCGTGCTAATTTTGAAGAAGCTTATTCCGGTAAAACATTGCAGGGTAGCTATATAGCAGGTGTTTATTATCCCGACAAAACACGTGTAGGCTGGTGGAAAAACGGGTATCCCGAAAACTTTGCCAAAGTATTGAATGCTGCAAACTGGATAGGTCTCGATATCCGTATTGATGGCGAACAGCTTGATTTGGCTAAATGTAAAGTAACCGATTTTAAACGTGTACTAAATATGCGCGAAGGTTATTTGCAACGCACATTTACCGCCGAGCTAAAAAACAACAAACAGGTAAAAATCAACGCTAAACGTTTCTGCAGTATTGTTGATGAAGAAGCTGGCGCTATAAGCTACAGCATCACACCGTTAAATTTTAATGGGGAGATCATCATTAACTCCTATATTGACGGCGATATAGCGAATAAGGATTCCAACTATGATGAAAAATTTTGGGATGCGGTAAATAGCCGCGCCGAAAACAATGAGGCCTATCTTACGCTTCGTACTAAAAAAACATTGTTTGAGGTTTGCACCAACACTTGCACACAAGTTTATCAAAACGGCAAACCCGCAATGGTAACTTATACCAGCATTGCCAAAGAAAAATATACTTCAACCACTTTTATAATAAACGCTAAACAAGCCGAAGAACTTGTTATTTATAAATACGCGGTAAACGTATCTTCACAAGATTACGAGGCTTCAGAATTAATATCAGTCAGTAAAAAAGTGCTGGATCGTATTGCAACCAAAGGGTTTGACACTATGCTTGCCGAGCAGGCAGCCGCATGGCAGGAAAAATGGGACGAGAGCGATATTATTATTGAAGGTGATGTTGCGGCGCAGCAAGGCATCCGTTTTAACATATTCCAGTTAAATCAAACCTACACCGGTAAGGATGACCGCTTGAATATCGGCCCCAAAGGCTTTACCGGAGAAAAATACGGAGGTTCTACTTATTGGGACACCGAAGCTTATTGTGTACCTTTTTATTTAGCGACAGCGCCACAGCAGGTAACTAAAAATCTACTTATATATCGTTACAAACAATTGGGCAAGGCTATTGAGAACGCGGCAAAGCTCGGTTTTACTAACGGTGCCGCCCTATATCCCATGGTAACCATGAATGGCGAAGAATGCCATAATGAGTGGGAAATAACCTTTGAAGAAATCCATCGTAATGGTGCTATTGCTTATGCCATCTACAATTACATTAATTATACCGGCGATGTTGATTATCTAAACGATTACGGCCTTGAAGTATTAATAGGCATCGCCCGTTTTTGGAGCCAGCGGATAAACTGGAGCGAAAGCAAAGGCAAATTTGTGATGCTTGGCGTAACCGGGCCAAATGAGTACGAAAATAACGTAAACAATAACTGGTACACCAACACTATTGCTGCCTGGTGCCTGGAATATGCAACCGAAGCCATTAAACAAGTAAAAAGCAAAGATCAGCGGAGATTTAACAACATTGCAGAAAAGCTGAAATTTAACGAGATAGAAGAAACATCTTACTGGAACCACATTGCCGGTAATATGTATTTTCCGCACGATGATGTTAAAAATATTTTCTTGCAGCAGGACGGATTCCTGGATAAAGAGATTAAACCGGCAAGTAAATTAAATTCTGCCGATCGCCCATTAAATCAAAACTGGAGCTGGGACAGGATATTACGCTCGTGCTATATTAAGCAGGCCGATGTATTACAAGGGTTGTATTTTTTCAGCGATAAGTTTGATACCGCAACAATTAAAAGGAACTACGAGTTTTACGAGCCTTTAACCGTACACGAAAGTTCGCTTTCGCCTTGCGTACATGCCATATTGGCTGCCAGGCTTGGCCGCGAGGATGACGCGTATAATTTTTACCTCCGCACCTCCAGGCTTGATTTGGATGATTACAATAACGATACCGAAGACGGCTTGCACATCACTTCGATGGCAGGTACCTGGATGAGTGTGGTAGAAGGGTTCGCAGGCATGCAGGTAAAAAATGGCAAGCTTGGCTTTAATCCGTTTTTACCGGCTCAATGGCAATCATATTCCTTTAATATCACCTTCAGGGGAATCCCTATCAATATTAAAGTAAATACCGATGGTATATGTTTGAGCAATTATTCAACCCAAAATATCAGGGTTAATGTATTTGATGAAAATTGTGATATTAATGCCAGCTCACAAGCTTTTTTGGCACATAAGGTTAGGGTATAACATCTCAAAACATTATAAAATTGAGAAGCCGTTATTCACTAAATGAATAACGGCTTCTCTTTTACTCCTTGCGGAGTAAAAGCCACAGTACTAAATATTGGTGTTTAACAAATTCAATATATCGGCCATGTTTGATGCTTTTGCATAGTCCATAGCATTTTTCTTGTTCTTGTCGATAATGTTTATATCAGCGCCACGGGCTAACAGGGCTTTTACCAATTGGGTATTACCTGCGTTTACAGCAGTAATTAAAGCGGTATTACCTGCTTTATCCTGCAAATTAATGTCAGCGTCTAATTCAAGTAAAAGTTTTGCGGCACGTAGTTGTCCGCTTTGTACAGCAACAATCAGTGGGGTTTCGCCTTTAGCATCGCGGGCGTTTACATGTGCGCCGTTAGCCAGTAAGAACTTAATGCCCGGGATATCATTTGTTTGGGCGGCAGTAAAGATGTTTTGAGCAAAAATTGGTAATGAGAACAGTACAAATAAAGTTAACAGTATGATTTTCTTTTTCATTAATTCATTAATTAGGGCAATTGCCAGTTAAAATTCCCCCTAATAACGTAAAAGAAAATGATTTAGCTTTCAACAAAAATGAACAACTATATTACTATCAAATTAAGTTTTCGTTGTACGAAATATAACTATTCGATAGATAAACACCGGTTTTCGGCAATTTTCAAAAGAAAATATTAGCATGTGTATAAAACACACTATCCAACATTAACTATAGGTTTAAATTATTAAAACTTACGGGAATAACAAACTTATTCATCCTGACACTAAATTTACATTTTAGAGCAAATAGGAATTAGTTTTTAATGGCAAGAATTAAGCTATTGCATGTAATTCTCTGTCTTCCAACCGGCTTAGTTTATTTTTTAAGATCCCACGGGCACGGCATAAGGTGGTACGGGACAATAACTCCGACATGCCCAAAGCATCAGCTATTTCCTGATGCGAAAATCCTTCAATCGCATACATTTTAAATACCGAACGATAGGTATCAGGCAGATTATTGATCATTTGCTGCAAATCTTCCGCTTCCAGGTTATTTGCGTTGTAGGATGTCCCGCCCTTCATGTTGCTGTCTTCACCAAAATCATCAACCAAAACCATCGTTTTTGCTTTGCGGTAGCGCGATATGGCACTATGCACCATAATCCTGCGGATCCACCCCTCGAGGCTGCCCTCGCCGCGATAGTTATGCAGGCTTTTAAATAATTTCACAAAACCCTCCTGCATTATATCCTGGGCTTCATCCCTATCTTTAGCATAGCGCATGCAAACAGCCATCATTTTAGGCGATAGTACTTTATATAGTTGTTCCTGGTATTTACGCTCATTGCGCAGGCAGCCTTCCCAAATAAGCGTTAAATAATTTTCGGTAGTCATCGTTTCTATAATTTTGATGAACCTATGCCAAAACAAATGCCCCAAGTCTTAATTATTGAAAATCAGAACTTTAAGATAAAAAGCTATTTTTAAATTGTTCGATAACGGACGATTTGATGTATGCAAGCGGACGATGTGTTTAAATGCTTATGTAACAAAATCAATAGCATGCTAATACTGTACATTTAATTAATACTTTTAGCGTTAACCGATAAAGTTTTATCCCTTTACTACGCGTTACATATTGGTTGGTTTATAACATCAAACTTAATAAAAAATGATTGCAATAATTATAAACCATTCAAAATCAATCACTTTAGCAATAACACCATCCCAACATAAATTTTACACAAATGATTAAACTATTTGTTATACTTTTAGTCTAATATTTAATTGTATGGCACACATACTTTATATGTTAAATATCAGTTTAAACAATGTTCAATTTTTATTATGAAAACGTTATATAAATACGTAACCGGTTTAACATTAACCGGTTTACTTTCGGTAGCAGTAATTACAACAGCAAGTGCGCAACATGGCGGCGGCGGTTTCCACGGCGGTGGTGGCGGCGGTTTTCATGGCGGCGGCGTTAGTTCAGGTGGCTTTCGTGGCGTATCAAACGCAGGTGCTTTTCGCGGTGGCGTTGGTGTGCACGGCGTAGGTTATGCGCGTGGCGGCTTTTACAGGCCTGGCTTTGGCTATTATGGCTACCCGCACCTTGGTTTTTATTTAGGTATATTACCTTTTGGTTATTACCCTTTTTATTGGGGTGATGATTTGTACTACTATTATGGAGGCGTTTTTTATAGCCCTTATGATGGCGGTGGCTATCAGGTTACTGTTCCACCTGTTGGCGCAGCAGTACCTACTATACCACAAGGTGCAAAATCAATTATGATTGATGGCCAGCAATTTTATGAGTTGAATGGCGTATACTATAAAGCGGTTGTTAACGATGCGCATAAAACCGTTTATGTAGTTGCAGGCCGTGATGGTGTTTTAAATACCGATGGCAGCAATGCTTCACAAGAAACAGAAGTTGCAGCACCACAAGTAGGTGATATTGTTAACGAACTGCCTGACGGTTGCCATAAAGTAACCTTAAACGGTAAAAAATACTATGTATCGCCAAACGATATTTACTATCAGGCTTATACAGATCAAAATGGTAACGCCGGCTTCCGTATAGCCAGTGTACCAAATGCTAACGACCAGGATAACTAATCCTTCTTCGGGTTAGTTTTTAATACTATACCGTACAATCGTGTTATTAACGCACGGTTGTACGGTTTTTTGTTTTATGCCATTTTTTTTCGCTAAACTTATGCCCGTATAAATACGTGATCATTAACATTTAATATTGCTGGATAATTAAAATGTCATTTCGCAAAAAACGTTCACTTGCTGATATAACGAAGGTTAAAAGTTATAACCCAACCAACGAGGCATTTAAAAAGTCGGAGGCTAACCTGCGCACTATAATTGATACTGCCGAAACTTCGTATATTTTATTCGGTGGTGATCTTTGCATCTTGTCATTTAATTTATTGGCTCAAAAATATTCGCAGGAAATAAACAACGCGACTTTAATTGTGGGGTCGCATATCAGCAACTATTTTTCTGTTGGCAGATGGACACAAATTTTAGAAATGTTAGATAAGGTAGCAACAGGTGAAACTGTAAGCTATGATCTTAATTTTATAAATGAGCATAGTGTAAGCAAATGGCACCATATAAGCTGGGTTAAGGTTGCTAATAATGACAACAAAGACTATGGCTACTTCCTGTCTAACAAAGATATTACCGAAGCTAAAACCATAGCGATTGAACGTGAAAAAATAACAGCCGATTTAATACAGCATAATAACGATCTTGAGCAATTCACCTATATTGTATCCCACAACTTACGGGCGCCGGTTGCCAATATATTAGGCCTTATTGATATATTGAAGAACCATGATGAAGAATTAGATAAGGACACAAAAAAAGAGGTTGTGGACCGGGTGTATACATCCATTAAAAATATAGATACCATAATAAAGGACCTGAACCAAATATTACAGGCCCGAAAAACGGTTGATGGAAGAAAGGAACTGGTAGATTTAGAAAACCTGCTGGTTGCGGTTAAAACCAGTGTTAAGAATAGTACCAGCAACGAAACTATAACTTTTGAACACGACTTTAGCGCGGTTGAATCCATGTTTACCACGCGGAGTTATTTATATAGTATATTTTATAACCTCATCTCCAACAGTATTAAATACAGGAACCCGGATATTCCGGCTGTTATCAGCATAAAAAGCCAAAAAGCCAACAATAGGATAGAATTACGCTTTAAAGACAATGGTAAAGGAATTGATCTTGACAAAAACGGCCAAAGTATTTTTGGCCTTTACAAACGTTTTGATAATTCTGTTGAAGGGAAAGGTATGGGATTGTATATTGTAAAAACCCAGGTTACCACATTAGGCGGCACCATTCAAATTGAAAGCCAGTTAGGCACAGGCACTGAATTTATACTATCTTTTCCACGAGAGAACAATCTGTAATACGCTGTACTAAAAACGGTTCAGAATTACTTTTTAAACTTTGATGCCATCATATTTAAAAACGACCGCACTTTCCTTAGCATTAAAAAAATGTTGCGCCAGTAATTAATAGTTGGCATAAACGCATATATCAAACAATTACCAGCTATTTGGCATTTGCTTTGCAAATAGCTTATTAACATGCGCGCTCACATAAAAATGATTACCCACAAAAGTAAATTTGCAGTAATTGGTATGGCGGTACTGCTACTCAGTATCGCTACCGGCTGTAATCCATTTAACAGAACACAGCGCGGGGCGGCAATTGGCGCAGGTGCAGGTGCAACAGTTGGCGCAGTAATTGGCAAAACCGCAGGTAACGTTGCACTGGGAGCCATAATAGGTGGCGCGGTAGGCGGAACTGCAGGAGCATACATAGCCCACAAAATGGACAATACGCTAGGTGATAACTTTAAAAAAGCAATCCCCGGCACAAAGGTGGTTCACCGCGGTGACACCACGTTTGTAACGTTCAACTCTGCTATATTATTTGATCAGGGAAGTATCGATTTGAAGCCAGATGCGGAAACTGATGTTAAAAACCTGGCAATAGCGCTTAAAGAAAGCCCTCAAACAAACATATCCATCATTGGCCATACCGATAGTTTAGGCACGGCAGATTATAACCTGGATCTATCGGTAAAAAGGGCGCAGACAATAAAAGCGGCTTTAGTTACCGATGGTGTTGATGAAAGCCGGTTAACAACCATTGGCCGGGGGGCAACTGATCCTATCGCGGATAATAAAACCGAAGAGGGCCGTGCTAAAAACCGACGCATCGTAATTGTTATCCTGCCAAAAAGCGATTTAAAAGATCAGACTGCAAAGAGCAATCAATAAAAGTAAAAAAGTGTAATCTGTCTGAACCAGGATTTAATGGGTTTCTATGATTTACAGGAAATTATCCACCTAATCTGTTTAATCCGATAATTCCTGGTTCAGACCATTAAAACCTCTTCACCGTCTCTGTTATATGCGCCAAATGGTGCCTGCCGTGCCAGGCGTACAAGCCCAATGCCCGTTTAAGCGATATCGTTTGGCCTGATTCCGGATTTGTAAATGTTCGGATCCATTCGTTTTCGGTGAAGCTTTCCAGCAAGTTAACCCAATGGATGTGGATACCTTCCAGTATCCTTAAAGAAGATTCCACCGGCAAGCGATAATCAGGTTGCAGCGCCCAATAAGCCTCTTCATAAGGTTTGATGATTGGGTTGTCTTCGGTTAATGCCAGCTTGAAACGAACAATCGAATTCATATGGCTATCGGCAATATGGTGCACTACCTGGCGCAATGTCCATCCGCCGGTGCGGTATGGCGTATCCAATTGCCGGTCATTCAAGCTAATGATAGCTTGGCGCATTTGGCCGGGCAACATTTTAATTTCGTTTATCCAATGCCTCATGTCATCATCGGTATAAGAGGCCGGCGGGGTAAATTGCCCTACCGGGTATTTCATTTGTTCGTCTGTCATAAGCTAAAAAAAATCAAATTACCTATAATTTGTATTAAATCAAATTCAAACAACAAGGCCTTTTGTTTCACGTTATCGCATTAGCTTATATAAATCGTTGAAACTCTTATATTGCACTTTTAATCCACCTCGTTAATCCGTAAAAATGAAAAAACTTTTAACGTTATTTCTGATAGTTGCTGGTACCCATTCATTTGCCCAAAAACTGGATACCCTCACCATTGAAAAAATAATGCGCGACCCAAAATGGATGGGCGTATCGCCATCAGATATTAAATGGAGCGATGACGGCAAGAAGATCTATTTTAAGTGGAATCCTGAAAACACTTTTCGCGACGAATGGTATTCCATCACCACCAATAATCTTAACCCGCAAAAAATAAGCGATAACGAACAAGCTTCCATTACCCCCAATTATGGTAGCAGCTGGAACCGTGCGCACACGTTAAAACTCTACACAAAAGGTGGTGATATTTTCCTTGAAATTGTTAAAACAGGCAAGGTTAACCAGCTAACTAATACTACGGATAATGAAAACTCGCCAACTTTCAGCGCCGATGAAACCAAAGTTTTATTTATTAAGGGCGATAATCTATACGCGCTAAAACTAACCGGCGGTGAGTTGATCCAGCTAACCAACTTTGTCGCCTCGGCCAAAAAAGATAAAACTGACGACGAAACCGAGCAGGCCAAATGGCTAAAACAACAGCAACTGGAACTGTTTGATATTATAAAACTCGATGCTAAAAACAAAAAAGCCGATGCCGAGGAAAAAAAGAAATTTCAGCCTAAAAAAATAAAAGAACTGGTAACCGATGGCCGGGATGTGGACAATGTAGAGCTAAGTCCCGATGGCCGCTACATTACCTATCGCTTAACCAAAGCGCCTGAAGATAAAAATACAATTGTGCCTGATTATGTTACAGCAAGCGGTTATACCGAAGACATTCAAAATCGCACCAAAGTTGGCGGCCCGCAGCCAGTTTGCGAGTCGTTTGTGTATGATATTCGCCGCGACTCGGTGTATAAGATCGAGACCAAAAACATTCCCGGCATAAAAGATATACCCGCTTATGTGCAGGATTATCCGCAAGAACTTGAACAACGTACCAAACTAAATGAGGACCGTAAAGTAGTGGTTAACGGCCCAATTTGGAGCGATAATGGCAGGTATGCGATTGTAGTAGTTAACGCGATTGATAATAAAGACCGCTGGATCATGAGTCTTAATGCTGCAAATGGGACTTTATCTGTGCTCGACAGGCAGCATAACGATGCCTGGATTGGCGGTGCTCCGGGTATTGCCGATGATTGGTATGCTACAGGCAATATCGGCTGGCTGGATAATGATTATTTTTATTACCAGAGCGAAGCAAGTGGCTACTCACACATTTACATAGCCAATATTAATAATGGCGATAAAAAACCATTAACCAGTGGTAAATGGGAAGTACAAAACCTGCAATTATCGCATGATAAAAAAACCTTTTATTTTAATGCGAATATTGACCATCCGGGCGATTATCAATTCTATCGACTGCCGGTATTGGGTGGTGAACCTGAAAAGTTAACCTCAATAAAAGGTGACAATGATGTAAGCATTTCGCCTGATGAAAAATGGCTGGCTATCCGCTACTCTTACAGCAATAAGCCTTGGGAATTATATCTTCAACCCAATAAACCCAGGGCGAAAGCTATACAAGTAACGCGCTCAACAAGTGCCGAGTTTAATTCTTATGCTTGGCGCGATGCTCCTATCATCACCTTTAAAAACCGTTATGGCAGCAACGTTTATGCCAGGTTATATATCCCTAAAAATCCTGATCCCGCTAAACCGGCGGTGGTTTTTGTGCATGGCGCAGGTTACCTGCAAAACGTGATGTATGCCTGGAGTTATTATTTCCGCGAAATGATGTTTAACAATATGCTGACAGATAATGGCTATACTGTCTTAGATATTGATTATTCCGGAAGTGCAGGTTATGGCAGTGATTGGCGAACCGCGATTTATCGCCATATGGGTGGCAAGGATTTAAGCGACCAGGTTGATGGTGTAAAATATTTGGTTGATAACTACGGTGTAAACCCTAAACACGTGGGTATTTATGGTGGTTCTTACGGTGGTTTTATGACTTTGATGGCGATGTTTACCGCGCCGGATGTGTTTAAATCTGGGGCTGCTATTCGTTCTGTTACCGATTGGGCACATTACAATCATGAATACACTGCCGATATTTTGAACGAACCTTATAATGACGAAAAAGCCTATCGTTTAAGCTCGCCTATTTATTTTGCGGATGGCTTAAAAGGAAATCTGTTAATGCTGCATGGCATGCTTGATCAGAATGTGAATTTCCAGGATATCGTACGATTAACGCAGAAACTGATCGAACTGCATAAAAATAATTGGTGGCTAGCCCCATATCCTATCGAAGATCATGCGTTTGAACAACCTAGCAGTTGGACGGATGAGTACAAGCGGATATATAAGTTGTTTCAGGAAACATTGAAAACGCCTAATTGATATAAACAAGAAAGGCCATCCTTTAATCTAAGGATGGCCTTTCTTGTTTAAGAGGTGCCTACACCAATGATGTAATTGCCCATAATGAAACTCCTGATATCAAAACCCAAAGCATTACCGCTTGTACCAAAGGTACTACACCAACTGATTTTAACACTTTAAATGACAAGCCTGAACCGATCAGGAACAAGGTTAAAGTTAATCCAACTTTAGCCAGTGTAGTAATGTAAGGAACAACCGGTTTTATAAAAGGCACATAAGTGTTAACCAGCATAGCCAATATAAATAACCCGATAAAGTAAGGTATTTTAACATTTTTACTGCCTGTTTTAAAAGCGAAGGCAGTTATAAAAGCTACCGGGATGATCCATAATGCACGGGCCAATTTTACAGTAGTTGCTACTTGTAATGCTTGTACGCCATAATGTGATGCGGCACCTACTACCGAGCTGGTATCATGGATGGCAATTGCACACCATAAACCAAACTGATTTTGTGACAGGTGCAAATGATGACCAATAACCGGGAATATAAACAGGGCGATTGAGTTCAAAATAAATACTGCGCCAAGGGCTACTGATATTTGTTTTTCTTCGGCCTTAATAACCGGTGATAAGGCGGCGATAGCGCTACCACCGCAAATTGCGGTACCGGCTGAGATGAGGAAAGACGTTTTCTTATCTACTTTCATGTATTTACCGGCCAATGCGCCAACGGTAAATACTAATGTGATTGATGCTATTGTAAATAATATCCCTTCGCGGCCAGCTTGTACGGCACTGAATACATTCATCCCGAAACCTAAACCTACAACTGATATTTTTAACAACCAGTTGGTGGCTTTGTGGCTCAATGCCGGAAAAGGATGTTCAATAACCTGCGCTAATACCAAGCCAAGCAGCAAGGCAATTGGTGGCGTAACGCCGGGGAATAAACAGGCCAATAAAGCCAATATGAAAATTCCTTTGCGTATGTTTAAGCTAAAAAAGCTGTAGTGATTATTAATGTTAAATTGTGCGTGTTCCATTTTCTTTCGTATTTGATGATACAAAAGTGGGGACGATTGGTACGCTTATCAAATTGCAAAAATTAATGTCCCATAACTTTAAGTTATGCTCTTCTGCGCAAAATGAAAGAAAAGATCAGCAAGACCGGTAATTTTACCTTGCAGGGTGATAATGTAAAAAGTTCGTTCAATAACTAATCCATCTACATCCATAACTTTAAGTTCGCTGTTTTTAAGTTCTTCGGTAATGGCATAGATGGATATAAAAGCCATGCAAGGCGCATTCATTAAATACGACTTGATGCTTTCGGTACTGCCTAGCCTAATCTCCACCTGAAGCTCATTTGGGTTAATGCCAGCCTTTTTTATAGCATGCTCAATAACCTCTAAAGTACCTGAGCCATGTTCACGCTGTACAAAACGGATGGTTTTTAACTCATCCAGGTTTAGTTCACTACGATTAGCCAGCGGATGTTTATTACTGCAAACCAGCACCAATTCATCTTTTAAATATGGATGGTAGCTGATCTCTGTATTTTTTGAGTAGCCCTCGATGATGCCTATCTCTATATCTTTATCTAACAAAGCCTTCTCTACATAAGTAGTATTCCCGGTTATCAGGCTCAGCTGCACATCAGCAAACTTGTTCCTGAACTTTGCCAGCAGCGGCGCTACAATATATTGTGATACAGTTGTACTCGCCCCTAAGCGTAACATGCCTTCCTTGCGTTTATCCAAGGCATTTATTTCAAAAGCTACATTATCATAGCGATCAAAAACATCTTCGGCAAAATTAAATAGTAACAGCCCGGCTTGGGTTAGGCTGATGCGGTTGCCTTTGCGCTCGAATAGTTTGGCTTTGTACTCATCTTCCAGCTCATGAATGTGCTTGGTAATGGCGGGCTGACTAATAAACAGCTCATCGGCAGCTTTGGTAAAGCTTAATCGTTTAGCAACGGTATAAAAAACTTTTAATCTAAAATCTGCCATCTGATAGCGCAATTTAGCTGAAAAAAGCTCAACTTGATTTTTATTTGCTGCCGATGATCAATCCAATCAAAAAATCTACATTTCTTTTACTGTTCGTTTTCTTAGGTTGCAAACCTAAACCAGTTGAAAACTCAATACATATCAACCTGATCGATAGCAAACATTTAAAGATATCAGGTTTGGATTATGCCATCGTGCAGGATATCAACCGAGATACCACAACCAACATCTGGCAAAATTTAATACAGATTTATCGTATGCCTGCTGATACCGACATGAAAGATTTTCAGCACGCTCAACCCGGCAAATATGGAGTAAAAGACAGCGTAATAATTTTTACTCCCGATACGCCGTTTACACAGCATCAAACTTATTTTGCCCGCTATTATTACTATGATAGAGGCAGCACAGCCTGGGACTATATCAAAAACAAGCAAAAACCAGGTAAAAAGCAGCACCAGGATGTAATTTTTAAGCTGTAAACACTTTGAGAATCAAATAAAATACAGTATATTTGCAGTCAATTAATAAGAGGGGGCGCTGAGCCCCCTCTTTTAGTTATCAATCAAAATTATCAACAGGGTAATGAATATTGAAAATAGAGTAACAGAACTGGTAGAAGAGAAGATTGCCGAGATAGAACGCCCCGATCTGTTTGTGGTTGATATTAAAATGCACGCCAACGGAAAGTTGATCATTTTAGTTGATGGCGATAACGGAATAGGCATTGCAGAGTGTGCAGCCATAAGCCGCTATGTTGGTTTTAAGCTGGAAGAGGAAAACACCATTGAAGAAGCTTATAATTTAGAAGTTTCATCTCCGGGTTTAGATACGCCACTTACATCGGCAAGGCAGTATACTAAAAACATAGGTCGCGATTTGGCGATAAAGATGGCAGATGGCGTAAAACGCGAAGGCAAACTAACCGCCCTTGCAGAAGACGCGATAGTAATAGAAGAACAAATTAAACAAAAAGGGAAAAAGGCCGAGGTAGTTGAAAGCGTGATCCCAATAGATAAAATAACAGAAACGAAGGTTTTAATATCATTCAAGTAAGAAAATGAGCAATATTAATTTAATTGATTCTTTTCAGGAATTTAAAGATTTCAAAAACATTGATCGTCCGACAATGATGAGCGTTCTTGAGGACGTTTTCAGAAGCATGATCCGTAAAAAATATGGCAATGATGAAAATTGCGATGTGATTGTAAACACAGACAATGGTGACCTTGAAATATGGCGCACACGTGTGGTTATGGAAGATGGCTTTAGTGAGGATGACGATTTAGAGATTGAATTGGCAGAAGCACAAAAGATCGATGCTGATCTGGAAGTTGGTGATGAATACGTTGAGCAAATCACGTTAGAAAGCTTTGGCCGTCGTGCTATATTAGCTGCACGCCAAACTTTGGTTTCAAAAATTTTAGAATTAGAGAAAGACGAGATCTTCAAAAAATATAAAGACCGTGTAGGCGAAGTTGTAACAGGCGAGGTTTACCAGGTTTGGAAAAAAGAAACTTTGGTACTGGATGATGAAGGCAACGAGCTTTTATTACCTAAAACTGAGCAAATACCTGCCGATTACTTCAAAAAAGGCGACAGTGTAAAAGCAGTGGTATCTAAGGTTGATATGCTGAACAGCAACCCTAAGATCATCATTTCTCGTACCGCTCCTGAATTTTTACAACGCTTGTTTGAGCAGGAAGTACCGGAAATTTTTGATGGTTTGATCACGATCAAGAAAATTGTACGCGAACCGGGTGAGCGTGCTAAAGTAGCTGTTGAATCATATGACGACCGTATTGATCCGGTTGGCGCCTGCGTAGGTATGAAAGGATCTCGTATCCATGGTATCGTTCGTGAGTTGAAAAACGAAAATATCGACGTTATAAACTATACTAACAATTTACAGTTATATATTCAGCGTGCATTATCGCCGGCAAAAATCACTTCTATTAAATTAGATGATGAGAAAAAAACAGCAGCGGTATATTTAAAACCCGATCAGGTATCATTGGCTATCGGGCGTGGTGGGCACAATATTAAACTGGCAGGTAAATTGACAGGTTATGAGATTGATGTTTACCGCGAAGCGGATGAACAGGATGAAGATGTGGATATTGAAGAATTTTCAGACGAAATTGACAGCTGGATTTTAGACGAATTTAAACGCATTGGTTTAGATACGGCAAAATCAGTACTGGCATTAACAGTGGGCGAATTAGTAAAACGCACCGATTTAGAAGAAGAAACTGTTAAGGAAGTATTATCAATACTGCAAGCGGAGTTTGAATAAGGTTAATAACCCGAATTAAAATCGTATTTTTGCAAATAAATAAGGGAAGAAAAATTAATAAATGTCAGAAGACAAAAGCATAAATTTAATTAAGGCAGCAAAAGAGCTTAACATTGGTACTGGTACTATTGTTGATTTTTTGGCAACCAAAGGCTATAAAGTTGAAAAACAACCTATGGCTAAGCTGAATGGCGACATGTACAACGCATTGTTGAAGGAATTTGCTTTTGACAAGAGCATTAAGGAAGAAGCCAAGCAGATCAACATCGGAAAGATCAGAAAGGATGAGCCGGAACAGGCTAAACCTACTGAATTCCGCCGTTCGCGCGATTTTGAGAACGAAGAAATTCTGATCAAAAACGCGGGCAACTACGCGCCGCAAGCCGAAAAGCCAAAAACAGCTGAACCAGAAGTTAAGAAAACTGAAGAGCAACAAGCACCCGCAACTTTGCCGGGTGTTAAAGTTGTTGGCAGCATCGATCTTAATAACTTGAACGCCAAACCACAATTTGGCGATAAAAAAGAAACTCCAGCTCCTGAGGTTAAAAAGGAAGTGGCTCCTGAGCCAACACCTGAACCTAAGAAAGAAGAAGTGAAACCAGAACCGGTTGTTGAAGTGAAAAAGGAAGTAGTTCCTGAAGCACCAAAACCAGTAGTGGCTCCAGTTGCAGAAGCGCCTAAAGTTGAAGAACCAAAAGCACCGGTGGTAACACCTGCTCCGGCTCCAACACCGGTAGCGCCGCCAGTAGCAATTACTCCTGAATCAGCTCCCGCAGCAGAAGAGCCGCAGGAAAATGAAGTAATACGCGCCAAAGCAGAACGCCTTACCGGGCCTAACATTATTGGTAAGATACAGTTACCGGATGCGCAAAAACGTAACCCGGTTGCATCGTCATCGAACAATAATAGCGCCGATCAGAAACGCAAACGCAAGCGTAAAGATAACCAGGGCGGAAATCACCCACATGGTGGTGGCGGTCAAAACAATGGGCAGCAAAACCAACAGCCTTTAACTCCGCAAGGACCGGTTAATCCAAATCGCCCTGATTTCAGGAACAGAGGCAATAATCCTACTGCAGGTGGCGGTGGTCAAAACAACGGTGGCGGTGGCAATCGCCCTGATTTTAGAGGCAATAGAAATACAACTCCGCACAACAGCGGTCCGAAGGAAGAACCTTCGGAAAAAGATATACAAGACCAGATCAAGGCTACTCTTGCACGCTTAAGCGGCGCGGGTAAGTCGGGTAAATTTGCACAGCGTGCTAAATTCCGTCGTCAAAAACGTGATGATGTTGCTGCTACTGCAGAGGAGCTGGCAATGGAAAATGAGCTCCAATCAAAAGTATTAAAGGCTACCGAATTTGTTACAGCTAATGAGCTGGCATCAATGATGGATGTGCCCGTTACGCAGATCATTTCTACTTGTATGAGCTTGGGTATGTTCGTATCCATTAACCAAAGGCTTGATGCTGAAACATTAGCTATTGTGGCTGATGAATTCGGTTACCAGATAGAGTTTGTTAAACCACAGGATGAAGAAGGTAGTTTGGACCAACCAGACAGCCCCGAAGATCTTGTACCGCGCGCGCCAATTGTAACCATTATGGGTCACGTGGATCATGGTAAAACATCATTGCTGGATTTTGTTCGCAAAACCAACGTAATAGGTGGTGAAGCAGGTGGTATAACCCAGCACATAGGTGCTTACGAAGTTACCCTTCCGGGCGACAAAGGAAAAATCACCTTCCTGGATACACCGGGTCACGAAGCGTTTACCGCTATGCGTGCCAGGGGTGCACAGGTAACAGATATTGTTATTATCGTAATTGCCGCTGATGATAGCGTGATGCCGCAAACCCGCGAGGCTATAAACCACGCGCAGGCTGCAGGTGCACCAATCATCTTCGCATTCAACAAAATTGACAGGCCGGGTGCTAACGCGGATAAAATCCGTGAGCAACTATCGGCCATGAACATTTTGGTTGAAGAGTGGGGTGGTAAATACCAAACACAAGAAATATCAGCCAAAACAGGCTTAAACGTTGAGTTGCTATTAGAGAAAGTATTGCTGGAAGCAGAATTATTGGAACTAAAAGCTAACCCTAACAAACGTGCCGTAGGTACAGTAATTGAAGCAGCTTTGGATAAAGGCCGCGGTATTGTTACTACCATCTTAGTACAAGCAGGCCGCTTAAAAGTAGGTGACCCGATATTAGCGGGCTGTTATAGTGGTCGTGTTAAGGCGTTAACCAATGAGCGTGGCCAAAGGGTTGAATCTGCAGGACCATCAACACCTGTACAGGTGTTGGGTATGCAGGGCGCCCCTACCGCAGGTGATAAATTCAACGTGCTTGAAAGTGAAGTTGAAGCCCGTGAGATTGCGAACAAACGTTTACAATTACAACGCGAGCAAGGCTTACGTACACAGAAACACATTACCCTTGATGAGATTGGCCGTCGTTTGGCTGTTGGTAACTTCAAGGAACTTAACATCATTGTTAAAGGTGACGTGGATGGTTCAATCGAAGCGTTATCCGATTCATTGCTGAAACTATCTACCGAGCAGATCCAGGTAAATATCATATCGAAAGCTGTTGGTCAGATCTCTGAGTCGGACGTATTACTAGCTTCTGCATCAGATGCGATTATCATTGGTTTCCAGGTAAGGCCATCAGGCAGTGCCCGTAAATTAGCCGAAGCTGAGCAAATCGATATCAGGTTATACTCTATCATTTATGACGCCATAAATGAGATAAAAGCCGCGATGGAAGGCATGCTTGCACCAACATTTGAAGAGAAAATTGTTGCTAACGTAGAGATACGCGAAACATTCAAGATCAGCAAGGTTGGTACAATTGCAGGTTGTATGGTACTGGATGGTAAAATTACCCGTAACAGTAAAATACGTATCATCCGCGAAGGTGTGGTTATCTATACCGGCGAATTAGCTTCACTTAAACGCTTTAAAGATGATGTTAAAGAAGTTACAGCCAACTACGAGTGCGGTTTGAACATTCAAAACTTTAATAACATTGAAGTAGGTGATATTGTAGAAGCTTACGAAAACGTAGAAGTAAAAAGAAAGCTATAATATAGCGATCACATAAAAAATAAAAGCGGCTGTTCCATATGGAGCAGCCGCTTTTATTTTAACGCTTGTTAAGCCATCAACAATTACCTTCTGTGTATAGGACGGTGATGACGGTAGTGATGATGATGGTATGCGCTTTCTGCGTTTACCGCGGTGTAGCTAAATAAAGCTATCATTGCAACCGCTAAAATTCTTACTGCTTTCATAATTTGTGTGTTTTATTATTTAAAGGTAAACGATATATCGTTGAATAGGTTCAAATAGAACAAGAATATTACAAACATTCGTTATTATCTTTTGGCATTTATTTTAACGAAGAATTATTTACTATCAAACAAACTACGCTTAACCCCTAGCTCTAAACCCCGCAATTCGGCCAATCCTTTTAATCGCCCAATGGCCGAATAACCATGGTAAGTACTGTAATTAAAATCATCCAGCAGCTTATGCCCGTGATCTGGCCGTATAGGTATCGCTATATCGTCACGACCTGCTGCTACCCGTTTATTTTGCTCGATAAGAATATTTTTCATTACGGCATACATATCCGTACTGCCGCCCAAATGTTCTGCCTCATAAAAACTACCGTCATCCTGGCGCTGTACATTACGCAGGTGTAAAAAGTGGAAATGCGCCCCTAAACGTTCAACTATTCCCGGCAGGTCATTATCCGCTCTTGCACCTAATGAGCCCGTACAAAACGTTAAACCGTTACTTGATGAAGGAATATAATTAACAACGTCCGTCAAATCCTGTTCGGTTGAAACTACTCTTGGCAAACCCAATATCGGAAATGGTGGATCATCAGGGTGAATACACAATTTTACGCCCACTTCTTCCGCATGTGGGATTATCGCGCGTAAAAAATAAGCCAGATTATCCTTTAATGCAGCAGCATCGGTATTGGTATACCTATCTAAATAACCTTTAAATTCAGGTATACTCAACGTTTTATTGGTACCCGGCAGTCCTGCTAATAAATTATATATAAGCTGTTTTTTCTTATCAGCAGTTAGATTATCTAAAAAACCTTTTGCCTTTTGTTGCTGAGATTGGCTGTAATCCTCATTTGCGCCCTCACGCTCCAATATAAACAAATCAAATGCCGCTAACGCAACAACATCATAGCGTAGCGCAGAAGCGTTGTTAGACAGGCGAAAATCAAGGTCCGTACGGGTCCAGTCCAATACGGGCATAAAATTATAGCAAACTATTTTTACACCTTCGGCAGACAGGTTTTTAAGCGTTGTTATATAAGCCTCAATATATTTGTCCCGATCAGCGCCCGCGGTTTTAATACTTTCATGAATATTCACGCTCTCAACCACGCCCCAATCCAGCCCGGCATTTTCAATAATTAATTTCCGCTGGCGTATCTCTTCAATATTCCACACCTCTCCTACCGAAATGTGGTGCAAAGCAGTTACAATACCCGTGGCACCTGTTTGTATGATATGTTGTAAAGAGACCGGATCATTTGGCCCAAACCAGCGAAAAGTTTGTGTTAAATTGGAAAACATAGGAAAATAATAGGGTGCTAAAATAAAAGCTATTTATTTAAAAACCTCAGTTTTAAAGCAATAAATAGCTTTTTAAACTTTTTTTTAATAAGCACTTGCGTAAGTATAAAATCTGCTTATATTTGCAATCCCAAACGGAGTGGTAGTTCAGCTGGTTAGAATACATGCCTGTCACGCATGGGGTCGCGGGTTCGAGTCCCGTCCATTCCGCTAAGAAGATTAAAAGCCTGTGAGTCAATGACTTACAGGCTTTTTTTATAGTCCGTAAAAAAAATACGAACCTTACTTTTTAAATACAAAAACCGCTTAATTTGCGAAATTAAGCGGTTTTTGTATTTTGACTTTCTTGAATTCATCGAGAAATCACAAAACTCTATTGCGTCTTTTGTAGCGTCTTTTTTTCTGAAAAAAGACGCTTTTTATTTGTATGTAATTGATAATGAACAACTTAATTTGTGTAGTCTTTTATTGTCTAATAAAAAGGCTATGGTATTGATAATAAGGTAGTTATTTAATTATAATATGGATATCTCCCCGTAGACTAGCTACCCATATTTTGATTTGAAGAGATTGCTTTTAAGCTTTGGCGACATTAATTATTTACTATGTTAGAAAAAAGCTTCGGTCTGTTTTATTATTTAAAGCAAGCAAAAAATCAGAAAGAGCAAAGATGGTATGTATATCTGCGTATCACAGTAGCCGGCGAGCGCCGGGAGGTATCCATTAAACGGCAATGTACAGCTGACCGGTGGAATTCAAAAACAGGAAGAGCAGCGGAAATCAATGAAGAAGCGATCGAATTAAACCGGTACCTGGATACCATTTCCAACAAGGTCCATCAGATACAAAGAAACCTGATCGATGACGGTAAGCCGATCACGGCTGAAAATATTAAAGACATTCTTACAGGCAAAGGAGAAAAGAAGCATTTTATTCTGGAAGCGTTTCAAGAGCATAACAAGCAGATGGAAGCTTTGGTAGGGAAAGAGTTCGCTCCCGCAACTTTGACCCGCTATAAGACAGCTTGTACGCATTTAAACAACTATATCAAGTGGAAGTACGGGAAGAATGATTTTGAGGTGAAAGATTTAAATTACGAATTTATCTCGCAGTTTGTATTTTGGCTTAGGAGTGAAAGGAAATGTGGAAACAATGCAGCCGTAAAATATTTAGGGAATTTCAAGAAAATTGTCTTGGAGTGCATGAAAAGGGGGTTGCTAAACACAGACCCGTTTCTTGGCTTTAAAAGTAAGCGAAATGAAGTGATCCCTGTTGCTTTAACCAAAGAGGAATTGATCAGAATTACCAAGAAGAAATTTGAAATTGAAAGACTTGATCATGTACGTGATATATTCATCTTCAGTTGTTATACAGGCTTAGCCTATATCGATGCTTACAAATTACGTAAAACAGATATAGTGATCGGTATCGACAGTGGCATGTGGATAACTACGACCAGACAAAAGACAAACTCAAGTACAAGGCTCCCATTACTCCCTCCTGCAGTAGCAATTCTTACTAAGTACCAGGACCATCCAAAATGTGTAAGCAAAGGCACCGTGCTCCCGGTATTGACGAATCAAAAGACTAATTCTTATCTAAAGGAAATCGCTGACCTATGCGGAATAAGAAAGAAGCTAACCTTTCACATCGCAAGGCATACTTTCGCAACTACGGTTACTCTTACGAATGGTGTACCTATAGAAACAGTGTCCAAAATGTTAGGGCATAAATCACTTAAACAAACGCAGCATTATGCGAAAATTGTTGATCTGAAGATAAGTGAGGATATGAAGTTGCTTAAAGAAAAGTTACAGTTAGCCTGATTTGAGTTAAGCATTGTCTATACCTGTTGAAATATCTTAAATTCAAGCAGATCGCCGTGGTTATGCGGCGATTTGCATTTATCATAATATTCAAAGCTGTCGCAACTTACATTATGAATTCTTTGATAATAAATAGTTATCTGCTATTGAGCATAATTATTTATCGCAGATTATTACACAAGAAGTTATTAAGACAAATAGCAAAGTGATTAGCAATTGAGTTTTCCTTTGTTACATCAACTTGCCTGTTTAAGTTGTACTAATTGCTAAATTTACCGACGATAAAAATAATGGTTAAAAACATTCATAAAATTGCACTCCCAAGTCTAGGCGACTTTTACTGGGCATATGCGGACATACTGCGGGGAATTGGGATTTCTGCTTCTGCGTATGATCAACGGATATTGGCACTTATGTCAATAAAGTTGCTCATTGATAACGATAAGTTGCTTTTTAACTTTGACTATTCTAACCAGTTTGGCATGAACGACGTACTATTTAAAAAGTACGAAGGAGTAGATACAAAGGCAACATTTCTAAATATCATAAAAGATATTGCAAACCTTGGAACCAACCTAAATTACTTTGTTCAAGAGGCCAAATATAACCCTGGCGAAAGCGAAAATATTCTCTCATATATCAATCATCCGAAAGTATTTACTGTTATCACTTATATTGAAGAACTTCCAAATAATTATCTGGAAATGGTACTTGACATCTATGTGAGAAAGGCGAATTTCTCCGATTACCCGAAGGAACAATATAAGGACTTGTACGAAGTCACTATATCTCGCATGAAAAATCTATCAGGAGATTTGAGCGGTCAACATTTCACTCAAAAATCTATAATTCATTTGATGTGTGAGATCGCGATGCACGAGATAAAGAAGAATGACTTTATTGCTATTTATGATCCTGCATGCGGTACCGGTAGCATGATCATGGAATCAGCCCATTATTTTTTTAATAAATTAAATAAGAATATTAAGATTGAGGTCTATGGGCAAGAATATCATGGCCAAACATGGTTACTTGCGAAAATCTTTTTAGAAATTAGTTCACTTGACGGCAGAAGACAAGGTATACCGAATATTATCGCCTATGGTAATACTTTAACTATGCCAGCATTTACAAAAGGGATAACAAATAAAAATAGTTTCGATTTTATAATTGCGAATCCCCCGTTCGGCGTCGACTGGAAGCATGACTTTGAAGAAATCGGCGAAAACATGGCTTCCGAGAGCTCCAATTTTTTTGTAATAAAAGATAATAATAAAATCGTAATGCCTAAAAAAAGTGACGGCCAATTCCTTTTCATGTTGCATGTTATAAAACTCATGTTAGAAGAAAAGAAAATAGGCAAAAGAGCGTTGGCTGCAATAATAACATCAACCTCCTTATTATCAAACGGAACAAGAAAATCTTCTGAAGCAAAAATAAGGAATCAAATTTTCAATTTAGATATTGTGTGCTCTATCGTCGAACAGCCTAACGCAATGTTTACTAATACCGATATCGGGTCACACATTTGGTTTCTGGATTCAAAATCCAGTGAATACATTAAAATACTGAAGACTGATAATGAGGTGGAACCTCTTTTTTGTTCTCATCCAAACCCAAGGGATAAGATGCGAAACGCTTATAACACTTTAAATATCAGTAATATTGTTGCATATTTAAAGGACAGCCATGACCAGGCATATATCAGTAAAAGCATCAACCCGAAGGATTGTTATGAAATTAATATTGCTAACGAAATTGGTCGGAAAGATAAGATCATGCTAAACGATTTAAATACTTTGGAGAAAAATATCAATGCATTACTAAAACGATTGACAATAAACGAATTTTAAATCAATGGACTTACAAATTATTGAAAGATTCAAACTATTTCAATGCGAAACTGGTGAGTTTAGCGATTTGGATATTGAAACCGTAACATTTGATAAATTAGACTACTCTGATACCGGCATTTTTAAGTTCGTTAAAGGCCAAAACAAATACATTCAGACCTACATAGAACACAATCCCGGTGAGATCGCGGAACTTGGAGCTTCATTAATAAACGATTGCATTGCGAGTTATATTAAGCCTATGTCCGAATTGGATGTAATCAGCGAAGCGTGTGTGAGCTTTAATAAAGATAATGCAAAGGGAAGCCGGGCATTTTATAGGGATTATCCTTTTGTAATGGATCGCCATCATATTGCCATCATTCCTAATAGGGATATTATTAATGTTAAGTATTTTCAAAAATGCCTTGACCAATTTTTAGTATTACAGAAGTATGGTTGGGGCGAAAATGTTGCCAACGTTGAAGAACTGAAAAAGCACTCTTTACCAATTCCCAAAAAAATCAGTGAGAAATATAATTCTCTCGCATTACAGGATTGTATTTTAAAATTTATAGAATATTTTGAAGCGAAAAACAACGAACAACTTCATAATATTCACCTGGCCATCGGAAACATTAAAGAGATCGAACAGTTGTTTTTTCCACTATTTTTTAAAGAGGATAACTCTATTGCAATAAGATTTAACAAGTTTTCTTCAAATAAGGGCATTGAATTGAAATTTAATGACATTCAGTTTGAAACCAAAAGGATTCTATCCGACAAAGAAGATGAATTAATTTGTAACAAACGCATGGGTTTCACACCTGAAAGAAGTTCCGACGGCAATATTTCTTGGTTTACAGTTAGGGATTTGACTGCAAACGCATCGCTTTTCATCGATGAACTAAACACGAAGGAAAAAACCACAATTGAGCTTGTAAAAAAGAGTATCTCCGAAAACTCTTCTAAATTTTCGCCGATCAAAAAAGGAGATGTCTTAGTTTCATTTAAACTTACGGTAGGTACTACTAAGATATATAACAGCGATAATCCCGCATATTGCAATGAGGCTATTGACATTCTTACTCCAATGCCTGATGTTAATTCTCAGTATCTGGCTTATAATTGTTACAATGAATATCCCAAGTATGGGACAAAGACTAATAATGGTATTACGTTGAATGACGACGATAAAAAATTAATTGCGATACGAGTTCCTGCATCAACAGAAAAATATACATCCTTACAGTTGCAAAATATATTAGTACAATTTATTAATGAATACCTGTCAAAATTGGAATCAATCAAATCAGAAATTTTAAAGCTTGAATCCATGTTCATAGAATATAGCCAAACTCTAATTCACAAAACCTTTATCTAAGAAACATGACCAAGGACCAATTATATTTCGAAATAACAAATTTCAATAACAGAGTTACAAACGAGCGGGAAACCAGAGTAAATAAGTTTTATTACATGCAAAATGATGAGGCTTTGGAAAAAGCATCGTTTATTGCCTTTGTTTTAAATATTAATTCAGAAGTTAAAACTCGTTTTGAAAAAGCGACGAATGTTATCGATTTGGCGTTTGGTAGTGGCAATTTCATATCTAAGATCTTATTGGAGAACAATTTAGTCCCGGCAAAAATAGATTTAAACGATAAATTTTTAACAGACACCAACCAAATTATAAAAACTTCATTTGAACAAATTTTTCCGGGGGTGGCTTGCATACTGACAAGCTTGGATTTTTTTAAACATTTGAATTTTACTGACAAAGCAGACTTAATAATTTTCAATCCAACCTCTGGCGGTAAGCCTAACTCTAAAGATTACAATAAAAATGGTGACAAAAACGATTTAATTAAAACACTTAACAATATAGCGTCAGAGGAAAGCTTAGTAATATTTAACGGTAAAATAGAAGAGTTTAACGTTCTCTTTCCAAGTTACAAATGTGTCTTTAGGTATACCGCATCAGTTGGGAATACTGATGTAACTATTGCTTACAAAAGCCAAACGGACTCATTTATTAAAATCTATAAAAATAATGACGGGATAAAAGAAGATACAGAACAGCAAAATACCTCGTTTGAAAATGTAAACCTTGACGCCTTGGAGGATAGCATTAGTTTACAAATTCAAAAAATCAAACCTCCCAGAGACGAACGGGCTCTCGTTAACATTTCAGAGGATCCAGCGATTACCGAAGAAAAAATTAAGAATTTTGCTGTCTTTGTTGAGAGTCTTCCTGAAGGTCAAAAAGGAACATTTCTTGAAGCTATCGGAAATCAACATTTAACGAATGATGATATTAATATTTTGCTTGGACGCAAAAAGTCGTTAGTAATATTTAAGACGGAACTTAAAAAGTCGGAGTGGGATGAACCTCGTTGGCAAAAATTCTTCGAAGAAAATTCCTGGATTTTTGGGTACGGTTTAAATTATCAATATTTGAAAATTTTGCAAAAAGAAGCACATATCTCTGGTGTCGATTTGAATGGTAAAAATGAAGTGATCAGCGATTTTTTGATGGGCACAGTTAAGTTTACTGTGTTAGTTGAATTAAAACGTCCAAATACAGAGTTGTTTGGCGCTAAAATTGACCGCTCGGAATCTTGGAGATTATCTAATGACCTAAATTTTGCAGTATCCCAAATCCTGGCTCAAAAGGCAGAATGGCAAATAAAAAGCGAACATGATAATTATGATAAAGATGGCGCACCTATAAAACAAGATACTTTTGATCCTAAAACCATTTTGATTATTGGTAGTTCCGCCCAATATTTAGGCGATAAAAAGGAAGATAAAATTAAAGCCAAAACATTTGAGTTATACCGTAGAAACTCGAGAAATATCGAAATATTGACATATGACGAATTATATGAAAGGGCAGATTTTATAGTAAATCAAAAAATGATTATTAATAGTTGATTGTAGATTAATGCTTATCTTACTAAATAACTACTATTGTTAAATTCTATATTTAACAGCGCGACCGAGATTCTCCTAATTGGATAAAATTTTAAAAATTCTTTAAATACATTCTCAGTTTTTTAATATAGATAGTCGTGATAAAAAAATATTTTCGCTTAAGTTTATTTTTAATCAGATATCGTCAAATTTTTGAATTATTGCTTGTGAGGTTATAACATTGCTAAAGGTAACAAAGCTCTCTATGAGTGAAAAAAGTGTAATCCGATCTTTTATTTTATAGGCTAATAAATGCAGTAAAGCTTCAGACTCTAATAATACAAATCTTTTTATATCAGTATTCCATGTAATATCATTGATAAAAGTTTCAAAATCGGTTTTAAACGAATTGCAAACAATAATAAACCCAATTCTTTTATATCCTTCCTTTTGTAATTTTGGACAATGAGTAAAGACATATTCTTTAATGGCACGCTCATCTGAAGCGCTCAAACCATAGCCGTTACTATAAGCTTTTGCATCTACTATAAAAGCAGTATTTTCCTCTCTATGTTTAATTATTATATCCGGTTCTCTTCCTTTACCTTGACCTAAAGACTGAACTTCAAAATCTAATAACTTAAAAATATCCGCCACTGTCTTTTCAAATAGATAGCCTTTTGATGTTGATGATTTCTCTGTATCGTTGCCATAAGTAATTAATTTAGAAACAGCAGGAACGATATAATCAAAAATGTTAAATGATGCCTTATAGATTGTTTTGTTATTGTCAGGCTGAATTACAACTTCTTGGGGTAATTTAAGCTTACTTATTTGCTTTGGATAAGCTGTAATAGTTCTAAAATTCCAAAATGCGTGTTCTGCGTCCCAATTGTTTATTGATGTTTTGGTGTGACGAGATAAAAGTTGTTTAATCTCGTCATTTAGTTTGAAAAATTCATTGTAAGACTCTGTATAAGTTGCTTGATCTGCCCATAAACCTATGTCTGTAAAGGAGGTTATTATTGAACTATACATTATAGGCCATTTTTTATAATTGTGAATTTGCCAAAAATAAGATAGAAAATAACATATTGACCCTGGGTTCGGAGCCTTGCGTTTGTCTGGAGCAATATTGAAAATATTTGAAGTGTATTTTACTAGTATCTCGATTTTCTTTAATGCATCTTTTAAATCGGTGGGCTCGGTTACACATCCTTTTAATATCGTGGTTAGTTTTTTTTGCTGATCGTCATTTTCGCAGGTTTTAACTAACAAGTTGAAAAACATTTGCCCCTTTATCGAGGTGAATCCCCAGTAGTTATTTTGCTTGTTAAAGCTGTCAACGTCTGTTTTAAATTCTCCGAGATCTATTTTACCAATTAAAAAATCATTAATAATTATTTTAAGAGTTTCGATCGCATCAATACGTCTCTCATCAATATTAACCAATTCATTGCCTTTAGTATCTTTGACCTTTTTTGTATCACTAACGTATTTATCCCAAATCTCTATGATTTGACTTTTAATATTTTCTGTTATCATCATAAAAAATGAATTAGTTAAGCTAAGATATCAAGATTATTTTTCCTACTACACAAGTTACCGTAGGCATCTATTTTATAAGTCATAGCTTGATTATACTGGTTGACCCGCAACGGGTTAGCATTAAACTGGCCCAAATATAGAATTGCTTTTATCCATTTTGATTATTAAAAATAAAGGATGTAAATAACAACGGTAAAATTGTATCGAACAAATAACATTACTTTTATTCGGTATCAACAGCTTCGGCAGCGGGAATGTTAAAATAGTTTTTTAATATTTTAATAAACTCATCATATTTGACACCACTTTCCCATATGTGTTTGCGAATATTAACATATCCCGACTTGCTATCCAGCTCTACACATACATCTTCATTGATGCTTGTCACTGCTATTCCGTTTCGCCATACTCTGATCTTGTCGCCTATCTGATCACCGATGTTAGTCACGAACAAGGCATTTTTCTTAAAATGAGTTGTGTCTGTGAATGTTCCGAATGGACGACTAATAACACAAAGGGCATAATGGCTCGATTCAGTTACCGCATCATCACCCTGCCGAAGTGACATTTTTACTGATTCTTTACCAACAATAGCGCTCTTGATTTCTATAGAATAGCTGAGACTTCCAATATTAATTACAAAGTCTTTCCCATTATCGGGATTGTCCGGTTGGCTAAAACCCGGATGCGCTTCTGCCAATGCTTCTAAAAAAGCTTCCTCCGCTGCATCACCTACTGCCTTCCTCCACCTGTTCTCTTCAGCAACAATCGCCATTTGGTTGGCCTGATCGATAAGGGACTGTGTGTTACCGATTAGTTTAGCCGCATCATCGAGCTGTTTTAATTGGTCTGCAGACAATGACAACGCTGCCAGTTTTTCCATTTCCTCTACCGGTTTCTTTATTTTCAACAAACGACCAACTCTGCTACCAGCCCCGAAAGCTTTAATAAATAATATGGGTTGCCTGTCGGTAAAAAATGGAAACAGGTCTGCCCATTTTTCTTCTTCGGTCAGGTCCTTCAGGGTCATAAAGAGCTCATGGTATCTTAATCCTTCCTTAACGTGCTCTTCTGTAGCAGGATCCTTAAATATTAAATCGATAGGTCGGGATAGGATCTCAATATCCGTCTGGCGTAAATTTATATTTTCAATATGTGTATCAATTAGAAAGGCTGCTGGATTCCCTTGTCCGCAATGTTCTTTAAATGCCTTTTTCAATTCTGGTAGAAAATCTGCAGGTCTATCTTCTCTGCACAAGGCATCATCGTAACGCTTGAAAAACCCGTCCTGTGTCAGTATTATTCTTTGTTCCAGCACAACCCTGTTATCATCATTCCGGAAAACAAAAGCGATAAAGTCATTCAGCCAGCGGTAAACGTCGCAATCAGGCTTAAAATAGGTGCAACTAAATGTCTCCAAGTTTGTCGCCCTTTCGATTAGCAACGCAATATATTTCAGCGCCCATTTTTCTGCAGAATCCCAACTGTAATCTTCCTTTAATTCAACCGTTATTTTGGGAGATACTTTTTCAGGAAAAAGCCTAACTAATAGATCATACCAAGCATCACGACGTGGAGCCTTGGCTGTTTCAAATGTACTACAGATATCGATAACACCTTGGATTTTTTCTTCTGGAATATCTAAAAACTTCAACTGTCCAATGGTATTATTAATATCATTTAAAAACTCCTTGACGTTGAAATTCAGCACGAACGATGCTTTGAAGCCTGCTGGTAATAATTCATCTGCGACGTTCCTACCCAGGTTGGCCGCGATTTTTTTAAACTGAGGATCAAGGTCAACTTCATGGAAAATATTATTTTGTTTGCGAAATATTCCTGATTGACTTAAATATAATGGATGCTCTAAGCCAAGACGTTCATTTTTAGAAATTTCCAGAAAACTAATTAACTTTTGCAGCCACTCAATCAAACTTTCGGACGTTGTTAAACGCGTGCTCAGCACTTCTTTGTTATCGATAATTTTAACGAGGTCCGTTATATCGACCATTATGCCAGCCGGCCAATTTTCCGGATCCCGGATGATTATCGCATTCCAGTCCTGATAGGACTCAAACGAAGGTGTTTTTTCGGGAAACAGTTCTGCAAGCAACTCATGCATAAGCGGCCTCAAAACATCGTCCGCTTTTGCAAAGTAGGCATCTTGTATGCGTATAGTTGCACCGCTAACTGTACGAACTAATTCATGAGCTAGCAACGTGGCCCTGATTTTTCCCTGAATTTCAGTCATCAGCCAGTCTCGCCCATAATACTTATCCGCATCGTCCGGCAGGCCGGTATCGCCCAATAGATGAAGCTTATAAACTTTACCTTCAATAAGTTGCTGAAGAAAATCTGGAAAGAAATCGATATAGTCCTTAAATGCTGCTCTATTCTTTTCAGCGATAGTATCCGGTTCCCCGTTAATATCCTTGGCCATCTTTGTCCTGATCCCATCGCGGGGTTCTGCGGGCATAAAATTCTCATGCTGTATGATATTCGGAGTGACAAAATCTTCAGTTCCAATTAGCGGGAGTTCTTTAACTAACCTTGCAGCGCCATGAAGTGGCAACAGCTCGAAATGATCGTTGAACCTTTTTGCGGGACTTGCAATAATGAGCTTTCCATAGGCTCGATACAATAACCCCTCAGTCGCGTCCAAATCATTGTCATTAATGAGATGAAGAAAGTTTATACTCCCAAAAACATTATCAGATTTGCTGATTCGCAAGGGACTGATTATTTCTCTATCATGTACCGTCACTGATTTGATTGTCTTCTCGTTGACCAATAAGGAAAATGCCAAGTTCTTTTTTAATTGTTCCAATCCGCCTACCGCAATTTCGGCAGATGAACCAGTTAATGCATAATGAAAAGTGTTCCAAGGATCAATGTTATTATCAAGATGGCTCTTATCGATGTTACGTATACTTTGAATACTTTCCGAAAGGCTGTTCATCATTTTGTCCAGTTCGGTACTATTGCGATCTATTACATGTAAGAACCTGCGTCGGCCATCCTTATTTTCATGTACACCTTTAATGGTGACAAATTTGTTCAGCAAATGAGTGGTGACAAAACCAGTTCCGAATTTGCCGGCATTCCCTTGGGTGCCATCTAGTGGTTTGGTAGAGCTTCGCAGGGTTAAAGCGATTAAATGTTCTGTTTTAAAGGGCTGCCCATTGTGCATAAAAGTGAAGTTTCCCTGATCCATTTTGCAAATGATCTCAACGCCGGAACCAGCTTCGTCGCGTGCGTTTTGCAATAATTCCCATATCCAGCGGTAACGGTGCTGCCCTTCGAAAGAGGCTAGTCTTTCAACTTCTTTGATGATATCCCTTGCATCTGACTCGTCGCGACGTTGTTTGATTAGGTCGTCTACATGCGAATCGTCGTGGTTTTGTATAACTTCCATGATAAAGTTTAATGGTTTTTTAAATATAGCAAGATTAATAATACCAAAATGCTAAACGTAAAAAGTGTTATGAATGAACCATTAGATAATTACTCACAACATGTACTGCCAATAAACGATAACTGAACATTATCAAAATAACAGATATTTAAGATATGGGGTTAGAAGATTGTGATGAAGATTTTATTTATTATTTTTATAAAAATAATAAATAAAATCTGTGCCTAACCTGACCGCAGCGATCTCGGAACTATATGAACAGCTTGTCCCTTCGAGAGAAGAAGGTTTGCTGGTTTTCCGTTTGCACGAAAAGATCAAGAATGGTGAGATCGACGCTAATTTTTCGACACATGATATTCAGCGCGCTGTTGACGAGACGGCCCGTTTAAATATCGGCTCTGCGCCTAACCGAGAACGGCTGCTGAAAAACCTGCTGACCTTTTTTATCGAACGACCCGCTGATCAGCGGAATCGGTATTGCCTGACGGAATATGCGCGTAAATTTGTGTTGCTGATCGATCATAAGATCAATAACCCTTTCCGGAAATTTCCGCTGCGCGAAAGTTTCAAGCGTTATACGGATTTCTCCGCGCAGGAGATCCGGCAAATCAACCAGTTCGAGAGCTGGTATAACCAGGGCTTTCAGGCGACGACGCGAGAAAATATCTTTGATCATTTAGAGGAGCTTAAGGCAGACGTGAAAGCATCGGTTTTGGAGCTGAATAAATTACTGTATTCCGGGGAGCAACCCGTTTTGACCATGGCGGGGGAATTCTCCAGGATATTCACCGACCTTGGCGATAAGGCGGATGAGATCCGTGATACGCTGCGACTGGGCAATAGCTTACTGCTGGAAATAGAGCAGGTCGTTCTGAGGTTCTTTCAGCATACCCAAGACAAACGCCCTGAAACACCAGAGGAAATTGCGACATTCAATGAACTGATTTACGCTTATACCAGTTCACAGGATATCCAGCAAGAGGTAAAGCTGTTTTTTGATACCGTCGATGTGAAGCTAGGTCAACTCCGGGAGCAGATCCAGTTTGCCAGCAACAAACTCAACGAACTCCGGGACGTGTTCAGGTTCAAAAGCAGGTTCAAGATCAACCTTAAAAGACTGTTGGAACAGATAATCATTGAAACATCAGCGGAAAAAGCTGATCTTGTGTTGCCGGGGTGGTTACCACGCCGCACGTTAATCGAAGAACGGTTCAGGTTAACTGCTATGCCAGACTTCGACCGGGATTATGAATCGCGTAATATGGTCATGGAACTGCCGGAAGATTCCGAGCATCGGCGCCTCGAACTGGGAAAGGTGGAAGCCGAACTTGGCAGGCAACAACGGACCGCGGTGCTGGTCGCTATCTACAAGGAACGGCTAATGCTTGAGGGCGCTTTGGATTTTACAACCGAATTTTACCGCATCCTGGAGGAAGAACAAGACGAAGAGATCGCTATACAAGTGGCCTATGAACTGGTTCAATATACTCGCGATAAGCACGACCTGCGACTATCCATCCTGCCGGAGATCCAGGATATCTGTTACACCAAACCTATTACCACATGGACGATCAATTTGCAGCGCCTGATCTAACGACGAACTTTGCATTCCTCAACCATCGGGAGGTTCAGACACATTTTGCGGACCTGAACATTGCGTTATTGAGTGGCCGACATATCCAAACTGGAGAGGGTTATCAATTCACCTTGGTAAACACTTACCCAGACGAGTTCCGGCATTTTTACCGCACGCTTTACGGCCTGGAACTCCGTCAAGCACGGGCGGAGAATATCGACTACTTTTATCTGGACTTTCCTGATGAGGGTAAGGGGCGCCTGAATACTTCCGACCGCTTTCGCGAAATGACAGGGTGGGAGACGCTGTTCGCTCTGATGTTGCTGAATATGTACTACGATCGTTTTTTTGAAAAAACCAAAGTGATCACCTGGCCGGCGCTCCGCCGGGAGATCGAAGAGGGCGATCTAGCCCACTTATACCGCAAGGCATTTTTTAACAGTACGGTTAGGGAGAATCTGAGTGATCAGGAAGTGAAGGGTCTTTCTGAAAGCCTTAAAAAGGTTTTAAGAAATTTTGCGCGCTGGGGATGGGTCAAATTATTGCCGCCTGAAGAGGCGGATGGGGAACTGGCGTTTGAGATCAGGGAAAGTATTGACCGCCTGGGCAAATTATATAATTACGAGATCTCAGATTTCGATCAGTTCATCAAGCAGATCGACCTAAAAAGAACGAAGTCATGAAATACCCGCTGATCTACGCTTTATCAACCGTGGGTATACTAAAGCATTATAACCAGGACTTCGCAATCCATCCACAAAGGACAGATTTTACGGGTGCCAATGGCGTGGGGAAATCTATTATTGCCGACTTATTTCAACTGATATTTGTCAATGATAAGCAACTCTTTCAATTCGGTACGGAGAGTTACAAAAAGGAAGCGCGGCAGCTCCACAAACTGCCGCATAAGTGTAAAGATGCCTATGCATTCCTGGCGATTGAGGTAGAAGCGGACAAATTTATCTGTATCGGCGTCTGCATCCCCGACTCTAGCAGCCGGCCGCTCAAACCGTTCTTGATCACGGCCGACCCGGATGCTTTATTACCGATGAAGGATCGGGCCTTTCCCCGGGAGAAGCTACCCGTCGCTCGTCATTTTGTCAATGACAAGGGACGGTTCTCAGTAGTGGAGGAATTAGGTAAACGCTTCCGGGACGATTTCGGCCTCTTTTTCGAATACTACAGTACTGGCGACCAGAAGGACGGCCACTATGCGCGTTTGTACGACCAGCAGCTTTTGCCTGTGGATCTGAGTGTGCCCAGCAGTAAAAAAGCTTTTGCTAAAATCGTTCAATCCTTTTCCCGTGCCCGCAGCAGCGGCGACCGGACAGAAGAACTGAAGGACTTTTTGTTTGACGGAATGGAAAAAGAGCTGGAGCAAACCTTTGAGCTGCATAAGACCGAGATCGAAAGACAGTTGAAGGATTACGACGAGCTGCAAATTTTTATAGCCGACCTGGAAGCCAAACAAGCCCGACTGGAAGAACTGCACCGCTTGGATGAGCTGTTGCATATCGCCAGAAAAAATAACTTGCTGGGCAATTGCGGCTATTCGCTACATGCCGGCAAGCTTGCCAGAACGGCTTATGAACGCAAGATCGAAGATTACCGGGCAGCGGTGGACAAAGCCGCGCGATTGGCAAAGGCTTTGCCCGTACTCGGACGACTGGTTGAGGGCTACAGGAGATTGGCAGAGACGGCTGAGTCAAAGCTGAGTACTATCGCCGATTGCCAGCAAACGACCGAGAGGATCGCCATCATTGAACAGCGGATCAGCGACTTTACGCTCGAGGACCTGCCGGAGATAGGGGAAAGCGGTACGGAGGATTTTGATATTGAAAAATATGCTGATCAGGAACTGCTCAAACGGATCGGGGTCTTTACACCGATCTACCGCCAATATGGCTCCATCGCCGCGATAGTGTTGCAAACGGAAGAACAGAAACAAGTTATCGTAAAGCGGAACGAAAACTTGAAAGCCGACCTGACTTATCACCAGTTGATCATTAGTTTATTCAGTGACCCTGGAGAAGATACGCTGATCGCTAAAATACTCGGTTCCCAGCAGCCGGTGTCCCCGGCGCAGGAGGCTGTACTTTTTCATTTACTAAAAACGCACTGGGGGAAACCGGCAGGACGGGATTTTCCTTTCTATACGGAGACCTTTGATTTTTTTAACGAGGGGCTAATCCATGAGTGTGAACCGGGTTCCAAATCCTACTGGCTCCGGCTGGGCGATCTGTTTATGTTTATCCCGCCTTTAGGGCATGGGCCGGTGCTGGGCCGCCCGGAATTGCGAAAACAAGTGTCCACCGGGCTGGCGGCAGCCCATCAGGCCCTATTGAAGCAGGTGGAGGCCGAACAGCGTGAACTTCAAAGCTTTGAGAAGGGTCTGGCTTTTGATCCAGCCTTTGCGTCCTACCTAAAAGACATGGATGCCCGCTTGTATGATTATGGCGCGGCGAAAGCTTTGGCCGAAACCGCGCAATTGATCCTCCAACTGGACGGAAAAACCGAAAGACTGCAGCAGCAGAAGAATGAATTAGTAGAAAGCATAGCCGGCCAGTTGAAAGATGCCGGTATCCTGCCCGGAACTGAATTGAAGCTGGTCTTCGACCGGGAGAAGCGCAACCTGGAGTATTGGAAACCGCGCGCGGATGACTATGGCAAACGGCTCGTCAAGGATACTGCTGATGAAAAGACCTTGCGAGAAACCTCTATCGCCCTAATGGACGAGCAGACACAGGAACGAAAGTCGGCTATGGACAGAGCGGAGGTGATTTATCTAACGGCCCGTAACGAGCTGGAGAAATATTATCCGGAATTAATCACCGAGGAGCTGTCGGAATCGACAGAAGCGGAGCTTAGCCAACTGAAGATACGTTATGACAAGGCGGCACTGGATTATCAATCCTCCTACCTGGCTTCCTGCGAGCAATTCAAAGAAACAGCCAGCGGAACGAACGAGGAGATCGCGATGGAACTGAGGGACGGGCGTTATAGTTTCTCGCTGTTGGAGCGGGCTTTGCTGGGAGGGCGGGTCATGTTCCGTGACCATATTGCTGAAGAATTGCGTACCGCCAACCGCGCCCGGCACAAGCTGGTAGCCTCCATTCATGAAACGATGCTCAAAATATTCAGTAAAACGAAGGATAAATATGATGAGTACCAGCGGCAGATCTGGGACCTGAACGTATTCTTCAAGACAAAAATCATCAGTAACAATTACTTTTTTAACGTCGAGTTCAAACCAAGCACCGAATTTCCGATCGCCTGGATTAATCAATTACAGCAACACTCTGGGCAATTATACAAGCCGGATGAACTGCCGCTCGGTCAGCCCGTGGAGCTTTTTGTGGAAGACTTTTTTAAGACTGCTTCCGGCTATCGAAAAAGGGTCGCGTTTCGTGATCTGCTGGACCCCAGGACTTATTTTACGCTGGATGCCGGCTTACAGGACAAGGATGGCAACGAGGCTTCGGGCAGTACCGGCGAAACGTATTCTGCAAAGGTGTTATTGGGTATCGGCCGCTTGTCCAAGGTGCAGTCGGCCAATAGGCCGGGGATTCGTTTTATTATCTTGGAGGAAACGGCGAACCTCGACAAAACTAATTTCAATAACTTCCCGGCAATAGCGGAGGAATTCGGTTACCAGATCATTACCATGACCCCCAAGCCTTTTGGCTCAGACGGTGTAGACGGCTGGTACCTGCACCACTTGATTCCTGGTGCCACGCCAGCGGTCAATGAGCGGATACCGGCGAGTTATTTTAAGACCAATACCGGTAAAGAGGACTTGATCACCTATCTTAAACGCACGAAAGGATGAATTGGCCGGTATTAAAAGCATTACACGAGGTCTATCTCACGGGAGAGACACAAAAAAAGGATAGCCTGGTTACCGACAGTAAGATCCGCTTCATGCTAGAGCAGACCAAAGAATTGAAACTCGGTGTAAAAAAAGTTTTAAAGGGTGAGGGCTTTGAAAAATATTACGAAACAAATCATTTAGCGAATTTTCTTAACTACGGACAGTTTCTAAGCGAAAGCGGACTGCTCAAGCCTCAGTTGCGTTATCAGGAAGCAGACATCGCCGTGCTAATGGACATGTATGAGGGAATGAAAAGCGGGGAACTGGTGCCGGTCAGGGATGCAATCATTCGGGCGGAAGAAACCGTAAGGGGCGTGTCGGAGATGTTCTTTAAGAATGAGAAGTACCTTGAAGGCTCTGATAGCCTGGTACGGGACGTGAAGGCTATTTTAGGTATCACCGAGCTGGCCAACGATAAGGACCAGCAGTATATCTATATTCTGCAAGCGGACGATCCCGAAAAGATCGTCCTTTGCGAGAACCTGGACTTTTTAAAACGACCCTCAAGGCCACGAAAGCACCATATCGAGCTTTGGTACGCCGGGGGTAAGAATATCGAGAAGTTGAACTATACCGGTGAGATCACACTCCCGCTCTTCTATTCCTGTGACTGGGACTACGATGGGCTAATGATCTATCAGCTGGTAAAGGAGAAGATTCCGCAGATCAGGTTGTTATTTCCTAACGGTCCGCGCAAAAGTATTAAGACCACGGAACATAAAAGCTTATGGCGTTCCGCCCATGACTCGCGGCTGCTGTCTGGGCTTGACCGAGCACTATATGATGAAAGGGAAAGGCAACTGATCATGGAACTCATCAGCAGTGATGAATGGATAATCGAAGAGAAAAATGACCTGATCGCAATGCTTAACGCCGCAGGACCCTTTTAAGGAATACTATGACTGAATATTGTTATTTTTTGGCTAGCGGCATTTACTTATAACCATCTTAAAATGGTTAATATCCGGTGGTCAGGTCGGGCGACTGATGACGGTTGACGATTACATGTGGCAGCGTAAAGATGTCGGTAAGGAGCTAAAAAACCTCGGCGCGGATTGCTTTGAAAAAGCTAGCATGACACAACTAAACGAGAAGTTTAAATCACTGCAAGGTACGTAATCAATTAACCCATGTAACAAATAGATCATATGGCTTGGTTATTTGTACACTTGTGTTCATTGTACTTCGGTAACATCGTATATTCGGTTTAAATGGAAAACTATCTGGAATTTGTTTATGCTGAATTAATGAACCCAGATTATGCAGCTATTAATTTGCGAGATAAACTTCAGAGTTGCAACGATGATACCAAGTTTTTCATAAATACAGAGATCAAATGTTTTGAATTACGTTTAGATGATGGAGATTTGGAACCAGTGTTTTTAGCAGGAGATTTTAAACAAACCAATATCGACCTTTTAACACCGGAGGAGATTCAATACATTAAAGAAAGGCTCAGATCAGAAAATAACATGTTTCTGTGCGCCCGGTATGCGCACATTTTGTTTAAGAAAACGCGTGATAATCGATACGCTCTACAAGCAATACCAGCTTATCACGGTCTCGCATCAGAGTATTTTAAGTTGTTACCTACTAAGGAAAAGAATGTTATCGATTTTTTTGATATGGTTGAAGCCTATGGTACCATATCCATTACCGTTAAATACGAGGTCGAGGAGTGCAGAAATCAAATTACCAAATGGTATGAAAAGCCACATCAGCAGGCTTTTTACTATCAATGCTTTTTGAAATTCCTTACCCAATCAAAACTTTTCAAACCAATACATTTAAAAGGTTTCACAGAAAAAGCGCTAAATTATATCCCGCAAGTCAATGATTGCTATGATGTCGAAGATTTGCTCGAAGCATGCCTTGCGTTGGCAAAAAAAGAGTTGGCAAATCAGCATCCGGTATACCTGCTTATGGCTGAAAACCAGATCAAGTTATCCAATGGTGAAAACCAGGATGCGGCAGGGCTAATCAAAGCAGACTGCTACCTAAAGGCAAGCGAATGCTATAAAAAAGCCAAAGCTCTTGATAAGGCCAATGAGGTTTTAAGACTATTACAGGAGCATAAAAAGAACATCAAACTCACATCCATATCAGTAAGAAGTGAGATTAGCCGAACAGACGACGCCATTACAAACATTGCCGAATATATGTTAAACAGTGAACCCAAAACGGTTTTCATAGCGTTAGCAATCGATCAGCGGCTGTTGCCGGATATTTCAACGTTTAAGCCAGATAGGGATGGAGCGTTCTTAAATGGTATACGTGTTTCCTCGTTTGATATTAATGGAAACACCCAGGTATTGAGTGATTTTGAAAAGAAACGGCGTGATATTTTCATGGATGTGCAATTTCGGATCGAGTTACTAATACCGTTTATTATTAAAGAACTTGTAAAACAAATGGAAAAATTAGATAGAGATTTTGTGGCCGAGGGCCTGGATTATTTTAGCCATACGTGGTTCCAAAACGAGTTGGCAAAAACTGCTTTAAGCGATAAATTGACCTATCGTTGGATGACTACCTTACAGCCTGCCTTACAGATTTTGTTAAATATCAATAGAGAGCGAAAAGAAAATTTACTAACACCCGAAGAGCAAATGGCATTTGATCAATTGGCTGTTAAGTTTGAGGGGCTATTACGTGATCTTTGTGAAATGGCCGGGTTAACAACCATCAAAGTCCGCGAAGAGCAAACCGTAAATAAGGATATTAACGACCTTCTACAAAGTACAGAATTGCAGGATAAATTTCAAAAAAAAGACCTTGATTTTTGGTTATATACTTTCACCGGTTGTGGCTATAATATCAGAAATAACGTAGCGCATGCGTTTTACCGGGATCATGATTATACAGTTACTTTGTCTAACATACTCTTAGTTTCCTATGTCCGTTTAGCAAAGTACAATGATATCGTTCGGCAGGCCATGAATAGAAATCACTCAAAAACAGATTTAAGTTCTGAAGAATAACGATTTTTTAAATCTTACTCCTCTTGAAAATCAATAAAATCACAAGTCTGTTATATGAGTATTTCCGGATCGAGGTAACAATCTTTCAGTAGGGAAATTTATTGTTCAAAATGTAAAAACACTTACTATATCGATGTTGATTACTTAGTAAAAACAACATGTGGCTACTCTGATTTTTTTATCAAGCTATTATCAATCATATGATTACTTGCCAAAGAAAGCGGCGGACATATTTTCCTGTTCCCTGCGTGACATTCCATGCTTTCCCGCAATGGTACGCCATTGTGTAACCTGTCCGATCATGTTTTCTAGAATTTTTTCTGCATCAGATGCTGCCAGCCGGAAATACGTAGCCACTGAAAGAGCTAATTCCGGATCTAGCGAGTTATCATCATCAGAAATGTTGAGTGTTAGACCCTGACCCGATGGATTGGCGTTCATGTCATAAGCTGGTGATAATTCCCATCCATCTCCACGAAGTAAAAAGCCGTGATTGCGAAGGTGATCATCTGTGTTTTTTACTAGGATATTAAAAAGCATTCGCTTCCATAATTCCAGTAAATTTTCGTTAACCTGCTGCCCATTCTGAATAATAAATCCAGCAATATCCAGATAGCTGACACCATTGTTAAAATCTGCACCGTCCTGCTGGCTAAGCAAGGTCATTGCAGAAGCAAAGTGAATGCGTTGCCCACTGTTTCTGTCGAAGCGGTTTGTCAGAAAGGTGTGATGTTTGCCAGAGTATTTACCGAGCTGTGATTGGCTAACCCGAATACCGCAGTTTACCGCTAATTCATAGACGACCATTTCCCATCCCCCAATGTCATGATCATCATTAACGCTTGGGAATTTAGCGATCCAGAGTCCACCATTGGGATCAGTTACGCTTGCCTTAGGCCGTGCACCACCAAGCGACGAACCGGGAGCAAGCAACATATTCAGCCAGCGTAATTCTTCGGTCGCATTCATGTCTTCGTTTTCCAGACGCTGGCTGGCGTATTCCAGATCACGGAGGCTTACCCACGGTGGAGCTGCTAGTTCCGTGGCATGGCTTAAAAATTCACCATCTTCTGTATATTTAAATCTTAGTCCGCCCATTCGGGTTCCGTCATATATCCCCAGTAAAAAATCAGATTCCATTAAAGGTTGTATACGGCGATCTTCTTGCCGGGCGAGGATGGCCTCGCGTCTTTTCATAAGCACGCGGCCCCAGCGGTCGGGCGAAGAGTCCAGAAACATACCAAAATTCGGTTTTTCATCGTTGAGGAACTGAGGCCCTGAATACAACTGCAAATCCGGATCAAGTATTTGTGCTTGCGGGGCCTGAAGCCATTTCGGCATATATTCGAAAGAAAATATTTCCTTTCCGCGGGTTGTTTCGGCATTTAGTGTTCCAACCTGAATAGTCTCCGGCAATCCTTGCCAGTCCGCATAAACCAAAATTCTTTTTGCCATAAGACTATTTTTTAGGGGCTCGTTCTTTAGTTAGTAAACCGGCATCTTGTAGCTTTCTGCCTAATTCATCATCTGACCCCAGTTTCAGGAAATCTTTTTCCAGCCCCATAGCAAATAATACCTGGAAATAAGCTCCCATGGCCACAGTGGGCGTTCCCTTTTCGATTTGCCATAACGTAGCCCGGCTAATGCCGGCCCGTTCTGAAATTTGAGCAGTGCTCAGCTTTCTCCGTAAACGGGCAAGCTTAATGTTCTCACCAAGATCATTAAGTACTTTTTGCGCTTTAGGTAAAAGTGTCGATTGCTGTTTCATAACGTTTTATATAATAAACAAAATTAATTAAATTGTTTATTATATAAAACGTTATACTGATTTTATTTAGTTGTAACTAATCTTACTTGCAGACGTAACCTTGAGAAAAGTAACGCTTCCGAAATGCATAGTTTAATTATTAGTTACGTTAGTGAACCAATATATAGTTCCCTTATACTTTTTGATCTTCTTGTTCCAGATTCGCTCCTCATATTATAATTTACATGTCCAATTTACGGCAAAAAATGGACACGTTTGCTGTTTGTGTTCATTTTTTGCCATGCATTAATGATATGTTCATATTATATAAAAATGAACATTAGCTTAACCAAAATGGATTTAATTTATAACTCCTAAAGTTACAATGCTAAATAATCTAAATTGTAATTTTGCAAGCAGATAAACGGATAAATTAGTTTATCTGCTTATTTTCTTACAATAGATATGGATATTAACCAAGCTATCAGAGAACATTCATCACAGCCACTGACGCATCAGTTAATGATGTCCTTCCTAAAAGATTACAGGCGTCCAAATGATAAAATCAAGACACTCCGCGCAGAAGGAATTCTCGAATCCATAAAAAAGGGATTGTATATTGCCGGCCCCAATATCAGGGCGTCAAAGCCAGAAAGGGGACTACTGGCTAACCATATATATGGGCCAAGTTACGTATCTCTGGAAATTGCCCTATCCTACTATGGCCTCATTCCTGAACGGGTATATGAAACCGCTTCGATGACAACAAAATCGTCTAAAGAATTTAACACTCCTGCCGGAATATTTACCTATACACACTCGCCTTTACCCTATTATGCTTTTGGATTAAGTATGGTTCGGCTGGCAGAGGATCAACATACTATATTCGCATCTCCCGAAAAGGCATTATGTGATAAAATTGTAAGTACATCAGGAATCTTGCTAAGAAGCATTACGCAGGTTACAGCATATTTGTTGGAAGACTTAAGGATTGAAAAACCATCTTTGAAAAATTTTGATATCAAAAAAATGGAGAGCTGGGTATCAAATGCCCCCAAAAGTGATAGCTTAAATATGCTTATTAAAATGATTAAGAATTTATAAAGGAGCGGATAGAAGAAAATAAGCCAGCCAATCAGCAGGATACAAAGAAACTTGAGGGAAGTCATGCAGACATTGGATTGGGGGGACTATCACGCGTCGTTTTTTTTGAAAAGGAAGCTGAATGGCTGCCATGGTATTCAATCAATGAATAAATGAAAGGGAATAAAAGGTACCATTAAGGCTATTAAAGTGATTAATTTGATTAAAAAGGGGATTTTTCCAAAAATGCCTATTGCGTCATTCGTAAAGTCCTCGATAAAGGACACTTCTATATCGCTGTAAACTAATGCATTAACAGTAAGGTTCATAGTTTTTTGTGGACAGTTGCTTTCGGCTGTTTATTCCATTTAAAACATATTATCTAATTGATTTACAGTATTTTAACTGAAATATAAAATATATACACCAATATTTTTCTAACAATGCTTTTTTCTTGCAAGTTTTTAGTTTTTAAAAAAATCTGTACATTTACGTAACGATTTAGAGTCATTCTACCAGTTATTGCGTGATTCGTAAAGTACTTGATAAATGCATTTGTAACATATTGATAATGAGGCAGTTATGTCCAAGGTTCATGACCCGTCCATTCCGCTTTTTCAATATCAAAAACAGCAAAAACCCTTTAGATGACATCATCTGAAGGGTTTTTCATTTTCAGGGCATATCAAAAATTTTGAATATTACCTGAGAAATGTACGCAAGTGTGAAAACAATTCAGCTGTAAATATATCAAGAACCTTGGCAAGATCGTTCTGCCGGGGCAATAGTTGGCTTATAGTTGATTCTTATGTAAACTATAACCCCCCAACAGAAAACTGTACATAAAGAGGTTTTGAATGAAGAGGAACTACGCCGATTAAGCAAAAAGAAGTTAAGCGTAGAGCACACCTCCATTTTGCTACCAAAGCAAGAAGCCTTTTAGATTATCTCTAAAAGGCTTCTTGCTTTGGTAGCTTTCATTATGTGTTAACAATAAATGTATACAAGATTTCCGGAGAACTATTCAACCTCGGATTTAATTAATGCTCCTTGAATATTAAATTTATATATCCGGACATCGCTTACAGGTTGTTTACTTGCTACATTAATTACCACATGCGGAAGAATGTTTACGTTAGTAATAAAATAGTTCTCGTTACCCATTTGTGCTACCCCATTATTTACGTTGATTTCGTTGAGTGATATGCTTAAGCCCTTGCCAATGGCTTTAACTACCGCTTCTTTACTGGTCCAGTATTTATAAAATACATTTACATCATTATTTTGAATATCGGCCCATTCATTTATATTCCACAAATTCTGAAAATCATCAATGTTTAATGCTTTAATAACCTCGGCATCAATACCTATTGTTGTTGTATCGTTTGATATAATGCAGGCAACAAAATTGCCGGAATGAGTAATATTAAATCCTACCAAATCATTCTCAAAATATGGCTTCCCATAGGCATTATATTTTATTTCGTTTAGGTTTATGGCAATGCCACAATCCAGTAAACCCTGCTTTAGCAATAGTTTACCGAATAAGGATGCATGGGCATCCTGCCACCTTCTGAACTTCTTTATTTTCTCCTGCTGATCAGCAGGCAGAAGACTCAGTTTTTCCATAAAAAGCGGTAAGCTTAATGGGTCATCAATCAAATAATAGTATAACGATGTCATAATATATAAATGAAAATCCTATTGATTACAAATAAACAATTTACTGTTTTAAACTTATTTCTTAAGTTTTCGAAACAAAAAGGTGGCAACTCCACAAACAGCTATAACGGGCATCAAAAAGGACACTTTTTTGATGGGAATTATGGCCTCTTTATACAGTTTACGTACAAATGAATTTGTAAAATCACCAAATTTATGAAGTGGGCTTGCCCAGCAGTAGGCCAGTGTAAAGCCTATCTCGCCATCTAAAGGGACTACCCCGTGGTGCCAATACGGAGGAATGTACAAAGCATCCCCTTCCTCTACATTTATAATGGAGGGGTTCAGGCTAATATTCTGATTTAAAGATTGCCCCTCCATATGGAGTTCCTGTTGCATAAATGCTGCAACATGCATTGGATTTGAAATTTGCGGTGAAAATAAAGCTACTTTTTTACCGCCTTTAATCTGGCACATCAATGTTTCATCAGTATCATGATAATGCCAGGTGGTTGCAGCTCTGCGATACATAAACATCCGCATACGATCATACAATCTCGGCAGTGGCGAATCGGGCATAAACTTAAATCCTGGCAAGTCCGCAATTAGTTTCTCAAAGCGGCTGTTAGGGGCTACGGGTTCCGATGGCATGCTAAATATATGGTCTAAACCACTAAATAATCTGTCTATCGCCTCATAAAAGCCCAAATCTATCCCCATCCTGTTCTTAATTCTACCATAATTATGATGCGGATAAGCACATAGAGGAAAATCATCACAGGTCGATTTCCAATAATCAATATCACCCCATTTATTTGATGCAGGCCAATGGCTTACAGCACCTTTTATTAGGCAAGGCTGGTTATTATTTACCCACTCTTTTATAAAAACATCTTTACTCAGCTCTTCAGCTTTTACAACAGGCACACTTTTAGCATTAGCTATGCCTGGTACGATATGAAAAAAATCATGAGCAATTTCTTCCATTTCGGTTAATTCTTGTTCAAGGGATATCTGTTTATTCATTTTTAATTTATTTAATAGACTATAAAGCAATTGGTTAACAACAAACTGTAACAATTACAAAAGAGAACTAGCTAACATATTATCTATTTTATAATGAGTAGATACATATTCTGCCCTACCCGAATCCATTTTTAATATTTTGTCTGCCACATCAAAATAATGATCATCGTGAGTAATGGCAATAACAATTTTGCCCCGTTCCCGCATTTCCGGAAGTATTACTTTGTAAAAAAACCTTCTGTACTCCGGGTCCTGATCTGCAGACCATTCATCAAATAAATAGATTGGAGAATCTTCAAGAAAGCACTGCAATAATGCAAGTCTTTTTCTTTGCCCTGCAGAAAGATCAATTGTACTGTACTCATTGTCCTGCAAATTTACCTTGCCGGTTAAACCCAGCATTGTAAGGTAATCGTTAATTACCTCATCGCCTTGTGCAGTATCTATACCGTAAAGTTTTTCAAAAAGATGGCAAGGATTAAAAACTGCTGAGAAATATTCACCCAACATAGTGCAGCCCACATCCTGGCCGTTGATTAATATTGTACCCGATGTTGGCGGATACAACCCTGTAAGTAGCTTAGCCAATGTAGTTTTACCGCTTCCGTTACCGCCAATAATAAATATGATCTCTCCCCGCTCGGCATCCATATCAATGGGGCCTATTGAAAACGACTCTCCGCCTTTGCTGTTTTTGTATTGATAGGTAACTCCGTTGGCTTTAATTTTAAAAACATTTTTCTTATCAATTGCCGACACAAGCTTTCCGGTATTTAAATCGGCCGGGATATCATTAATAAACTGCTGTATCCTGTTCCATGCAACCCTTAAAAGCATAATACCCGGAACAGAGTTTAAAATAACATTTAAGGGGCCGTTTAAGTATAGTAACAGTATTACAAAGTTTGCAACCTTATAAAGTTCAATATCGGGGAACAGCTCGGGTATACCAAAGGCGGAAAGCCCCATTAATACCATAAGCGATAACTCGCCCAGCAAAGAAGCATACAGGAGTTTGGTTTGAGCGATATTACTTTTTTCGCTGAATTCATGCGCGGTGTTTGCCACATCATTACCATAAGCAACTCTTTTTGATTGATGTAAACTTAATTCTTTATAGCCATCAATTATACCGCTTAACAAACGCATAAACATGTTTTGGCTATCCCTGGCTTTCTCAAAATAAATATGGGTTGCCCGGCTAATGGTTGTATAAGCAATTGAAATAACTATAATAAGAGCGATTGTAAGAATTGTGGCCCATAGCTCAAGCGTTGCCAGGTACAAAAAGATACCGGCCACTGTAACTGTGCTGCTAATAAGTGCCACAATCATATTTACCGCATTCCCTACCGTACTTACATCATCATTAAGGGTGGAATATATGCGGCCCTTGTCTATCTTTTCAAATTTGTGATAAGATGTAGAAAAGATTTTTTTAATAAGTTTAACCCTAACATCATACACTACTTTACGCGTAGTATTTATTAAGCTTACCTGTACGTAACGCCTGCCAAGCAAATACACCAATAACATAACCCCATAATAAAATGCCAGGTATTTTACTTCTATACTTTCTTGTAGTGATGAGGTGATCAATAATATCATGCCCATGTTTGACAAGCCTGACAGGATACTCATTAAAGAAATTAACGGTATTTTACTTTTAAAGTTATAGCCCGAAGGCAGAAACAATGATATAAAGTAAGACAGGTAACTGGTAAAGATAGATGCGATAATCAATTTAATCATCACCACAAAACTATCGGGACTCCAAACCCTGATAGCTCCCCACGAAAACCCGAAAACATTTGGCAACAAGTAAATGCTGTAAACAATGGGTACTACAAGTAGCACAGCAATAAAAAACTGGAAAACGCTTTTGCTATCGGGCAATTGCAATTTTCGCTTTTTACTTATCCGCCCTAATTGTATAAAAAGAATTAGACCAACAACAGCAAGCGTATAAACCGCCAGTGCACCACTAACTATTGTGAAAATTTTATCGCCGCTATTATCGGGCTCAGGTAGCTTTTTAAGATCCTCTCCAGAAAGCATCGCCATAATTTTAGCACCAAGGTATTGGGCCGCATTACTGCTGGAATTGGTTAATATAACTAGCCCCAAACGTTTTGCCGGGATAAAAGCTACATAAGAAGTAAAATTGGGGTTAACACCATCATGCATAATTTGCCCATTGCCGCTAAGGGATACTTCCCAACCCATAGCGTAAGACATTAGCCCCGAAGGAGCAACAGTTTCATCGCGCTGATGTGTAATGTAGGCATATTTGTATAATGGCGAATTGGTGAGCCCCATTTGAAAACGCAACCATTTTACCATATCAGTTGCGTTTGATATAACATAACCCGCTGCATTATTTCCCTTAAATAAAGGAGAATTATATGCCCTTGCATTTAAGAATGACACCTTATAACCCTGGGCAATACCTGCATTATTTACAGGCACTCCTATTGATGTTTGCCCAAGCTGTAAGCCATCTAATACATATTGTTGAATGTAACTTTCAAATGGCTTACCGGTTATGATTTGTATAACCAATGCTATAATATCATAGTTAATAGTTGCATATTCATACTGCGTTCCGGGCAGGTTATGAAGTTGTATTGAAGCTACATTTCTTACCGTTTGCGCCAACGCGCCTGCATCGTTACGCTGTGGTATAGTTGAAATAGTTTTCCAGGGGATTCCGCTGGTGTGATTCAATAATTGCCTGAGCGTAACTGGCACCAGCGCCTTTTTATAAGTAGCCTTAAACCATGGCAAATATTTAGATACCGGCTGATCGAGGTTAATGTGTTGTTCATTTGCCAGTTTAATCATGGCTAAGGCAGTAAAAGCCTTACTACACGAACCTATCTGGAATAAAGTTTGAGGTGTAACCCTTGTATTACTTTCCAGGTTGCTGTAACCATAAGTTTTTATCTGCTGTTGCCCGCCATTTATAATGGCAATACTTAACCCAGGCACATAGTTATCCTTCATTATTTTATTTATGAGGGAATCAATGCGGCTGCCGGGAACAGCAGGTATTTTCCCTGCATAGCTATTCAGGTATCCGAGGAATATAAAGGCAACAAACAGCCACATCCCTGCCGCCGGTGCATGTAATTTTTTGTAAATCATTACTATAAGTTTATTTGCGTAAGTAAGCCAGGTAGTGCGGTTTTATAAATATTCCGGTGCGAAAGACAATTGATAAAACTGTTCATCATCAATATCATCCTCAGGAATTGCAGCAAGTTGTTTAGACGCTTTGCACAATGCAAGCGCAAGAACTTCCGATGCATCAATCAATGGTATGGTTTTTACTCCCAGGTTTTTTACCAATACTGAAAGTTCTGTGCAACCAAGAATCACAATATCCGTTTGTTCCGATTCAAAAAATCCGAGCGCGCGTTGCAACAATAAAATTGCCCGTTGTGTAACATTCCCGGCGTTTGCTTTAATCCCATAAACAGGATTGTAAATCATATCATGAATAACGTTGTGTTGGAATGAAACATCAGGAAGCACAACTTCGTAACCTAAGTTTTGTAAAATGCTTTTATACATCCCAAACTTATAAGTACCGTTAGTAGCCATAAGCCCTACACGCTTTACATTTTTATAATTTTCATTTATAAACCTGCATGTTTCAAAGGGCATGTTAACTATCTGCACGTTGCAATTCATTTGCTTCATTTCCTGCAGTATTACATTAAAAATCTGTGGCGAATATGTTGTATTACAAGCGAGCCCTATTACATCAGCTCCCGCTAACTCCAGCTTTTTAACAATTGCGGCAATTGAATACGCCGGATTAATTGTTGTTCGCCCTTCAAGAAAAGAGGTACGATCTGTAATTGTGCCCGGCAAAGACATTAGTATGGCTGGTAAATGGTCCTGATCAGATGCGGCCGGGGTTTGGTTTAGGATTGATTGCAATAAATTAACACCAGCCTCGGGGCCCATGCCACCTACAATACCTATTGTTTTGTTTTTTCTTCCTGTTATCATAACATATGCTTTAAATACTATTCTGACATGGATACTAACACTTTTCGGTTGCCGGCATATGGGTTGCGGCCATGGGCTAATAATTCATTATCAAGTATCAGCAGCTCATTTCTTTCCCAAACGGGCGCTACCGTTACCTTTGCAATGGTATTTAACACCTCGGTGATGATATCTTCACTAATATTTTTGCCGTCGCCAAATGTTACATACATTGGGTACTCTTCAGGCGAATCATATAATATGCTTAAGGTTTCTTTCATTTCTTCACCCAATTGTATGGGATGAAATTGATCCATCTGGTTAAACCATAATCTTTCTCCTGTGACCCTATGGTTAATAATTCCTTTGCTATACTGTTTTAACTTTACGTTTCCGTTAGCGCTCCACGTTAAATTTATTCCATAAGATTTGCAGTAAGCCTCCAGCTCATTTTTATCCTCCGTTTCAAAAGTCTCCTGCCATGATGGCCCCAATCCGGCACCGCCATGTAAGTTTCTTACATAAATTAACCCTTTTTCTGCTATCTCATTAACAATCTCCAGATCCATCTCTTTTAAAATAGCCCGGCTATCTGCAATAAGTGTTTCACCACCTTCAGCAGCAGGTTGCAGGCAGCTAAAAAAAAGTTTGTTTGGCCATTTTGCTGAATATGATAGCTCGTTATGCATGGTAATCTTTTGAGTTTTGTCATACTCGGTAGAGGTGTATATGTTAGATGATAATTTGGTACGGGGCGAATTCCCATCGATGTAACTCATAAATTTTTCAGAAATAGAGTCAACAATGTGCTTAAAATCTTCCTGTGTATCTATCTGAATGCCTTTAAATTTTACAGCGGCCCTGGTTAAAGCTTTATCAATTGCAGCACTGTTAGCTTTATAGTAGCCTATAAATCCATCAGGAGTTACGTTGGGCAGGGTTATTACCTCAAGCACATTTTTTGTAACCGGTTTAAGTAGAGTTTCCATAATTATGTTGTTTTTATTGGTAAATAGTTGATATAAATTCTTAGTAATATTTGGGGGGCTACGCATTATATAGGCGGCCTTATTTAGGTTTACTCAAATTAGCTTTTGCATCTTTAAGCGGCCCTTCAATATCCCACATATCAAAATTTAATTGCTTTGCTTTACTTAAATTAGCGTAAGCCAGGTCGTATTTTTTTGTTTGATAATACACTCCGCCTAACAGGCAATAGGATAATGAAGAGTCGGGGAATAAGCTAACATTCATTTCTAACAGCTTGCGCGATAGTTCCATATCATGCGACATAAAAGTGTCACCCAACTCATTTAAGGTATTGGGCTTAATAGTTTTTTCTGTTTTTAGGTTTTGGATTTCAGCAAACATCGCATCCGCATTTTTTTCGCGGTAGATCCTGAATAAGCTAATAGCCTGGCTTGGATAAACTGAGTAAAATGAAGTTGCAAAAAGGGCGTTTAAATTGAACCTGGTAGTTAATTGTGAAAGATACCCGGTCATCAGCTCTCCCCTGTCGCTATTGGTAAAAAGCACAAATCCTCTTTTATATTTTACTGAATAAAATACCTCTGATTTAAATCCGTCATTTATCCCGTTGAAAAAAGCAAGTGTGTCGTCAGGTGTTTTTAACAGGAAAAAGCCTTCGCTCAACCAAATGGCATTGCTGCTTTCATTCATCCTGATAATCGGCTTCGTCATGCGCCTTAGACCATCGGCTGAAAGATTTTTTCCATTAAACATGCCTACAATTAAACGTGCATAATCAGCTGCTGTAGTATGCATACCCGATGCCGGTACTGCTTCCTGATTTTTCCACTTCTTTACAGGCACTTCCATATCGGAGTAGCCTGTAGCATAATCTGTTGGGGATGCCGCAAGGTGAAGGCTATCATTTTTTTCAATATACTTTAGGTAAGTTGAATTTAAATGAAGCGGCTCCAGCACCATTTTGCTTACATATACATCATAAGGCTCATTAAGCAGTTTTGCTACTACCTTGGCCAGGTACTGAAATCCCTCACCCGAATAAACAAATTTGCTGCCGGGCTCGGCTACTATTTCCAGTACTTTCGGGTCATTTTCCCATTGCCAGTTTTCAATACCTGATGAGTGGCTTAATATCATGCGGGCGGTTATTAGTTTATAACGCGGGTCATGTTTAAGCGGTTCGTATTCGAGGTATTGATACAAAGGTTTATTTAAATCAATTTTTTGTTCATCGGCAAGCTTTTGCACCACATAAACCAATAACATTTTAGATAAAGAGCATGCTTCAAACACACTTTTATCAGTTACCGGATCATTATTTTTCAACTCTTTGTAACCGTAATTTTTAGCATATGCTACTTGGTTATTTTCAATAATTGCAATTGAACTGCCTGGAACACCTACTTCAAGCATCATTTTTTTCACTTCATTGTCAAAAGTGCTTGCATAAACCCGTTGATGATCAGATATAAACGAAGTTGGTTGCTGTGCATTTAAACTTGCATAAAATAAAAGCCCCGTAAGTGAAAAAATCAACTTAAGCAGGTGGCTTTTTGAAGCCCGGTTGCCGGGCCATGATTTAGTAAGGATCTTCATAAGTTTTTTAGTATTAAATTAAAAAGCGCGTTTATACTGCCCAACTTGTAGTTTACACTATTACCATAACCCTTGTTACCGGTAATATTTAAGAAAGCAGTAATTAACGCATTATATAGCCGGAGAAATGGCGATGCTATTTCAGTATTATTAGACATATACCTGGATCTTGGTTTGCAGAGCGTATGAGCCCGTGAAAAGGGTTAAGCTTATATTGGCAATACCTCTAACAGGCCCTCTGTCATACAGTATCTCGCACCTTCCAGCACATATTCTTTAATCATCATTTTTAAATGCTCTTCGTCTTCAACTTTAAAATTCACTTTCAATATTTCAATAAGCTCCTGATCCTGCTTGTTAAAAAACGTCATAACATTATCGCATACTTGTTTAATATCTGAGGGAACGTTAAATCTGTCATAAATAAATTTAAGCATACTTAATGGGGCAACGTGCAGGCTATCAATACTAGATACTGCATAAAAGCAACTATTAACACCATAGAACTGCATGAAATTTATGAATGATTCTTTGTCAAAGTTTACGAGATCGATATCAATATATTCGTCACTAAATACTTTAACCTTTTTAGATTGCACCAGCTTTAAATCCTGAAATTCTTCGGGATTAAGATTCATCACCCGATCAATATTTAGAATATCGGCCGCGCTATAGATGTCACTGGCTTTTAACTGTGCAATAGTCGAGATCAGGAAACTTTCTTTGTTTAGCTCACATAATACCTTGGCTGTTTCCAAAGTATCAGATCCGGCAATAACCTTTGCCGCGAAATTTGCAAAACCACTCATTTCTATATCGTCCGTTGCATTTATAAACTCGTTATAAGCATCAGGATATAATGCTTTAACAGCGGGTAATGCTTTCTTATAATTACTGCTGAAATAGGTTTCAAACAATTCCTTATTTCCTTGCTTAAAAATTGAGGATTCCGGCAGTTGTGATAAATCAGCCGTAGTACTACATTCAGGCATTATACAAAGTGCGGCATGTTGTTGATCCGAATTAACAAATTTGAGCAGGAAGTACCCCATTCCTAGCGCATTATCCATTGTAAAATCCAGGTTGTCCTTTACTTTATTAAAATCTTCAATTAACTTGTTGGCAATAACACGTGTTGATTTTATAACATTGTCATCGTTTGTAAATTCGCCCGCCTGCATAAGCGCAAGGCCTACACCTGCTAAACCAGAGAAAAGCCCGTATGATTCTTTTTCGCTTATTTCGCCACACAATTGTTCAGCTGCAAACGCGTCTTTTCTAATCGCTTCCAATACTTGAGTTTTATCCCCTCCGGTGTACAAATTCACCAACTCATACCCTAACGAGCCATAACCTAGTGACAACCGAAATACTTTAGAAACATTTGCAGATGGATCATTTAATCTTTTCTCTAATTGATCTTTGTCATAAGCCAATGCTTTTTGTACAAGTTTTTGTAAAAGAGTGTTTTTAAAACTATTACCGATCCTGTTTAACACAAAAGCAACTCCTGTATTGCCTGTAGCATATCCGTTATTTTTATAATCACGGTTAGTTATCCCGCCCCAAAAAATACCATTTTCGCCCTGATAGCAATTGTATAGCAGCTTTAATGTGTATTTTTCAACATGTTCCAATAACCATAAATTGCCTGTTTTAAGATATAGCTCGTGTGTAAATAACAGCACACCCGCAATACCGTCGGCTAAACCATACCTGCTAATAATTCCATTAAAATAGGCGTTGCTGGTGTAATATTCTTTTGCCATTGCAACTGCTTTATTTAAATAATCTACCTCGCCGGTAAGTTCATTAATCCTTAAATAAAACATACCTAATCCCAGTTTACCCTTAAGCAGGCTGTAGTTATTAGTCGGATTTTCAGCCGAGTATTTTTCTATCCATTTTATTTCATCAACAATACTGTTCCAAATTGATTTTTCGTTGGTTGCTTTATATAATTCAAGCATAAAAAACAATGCGCCCACCCGGCCATCGTAAATACTATCGGCCCGGGAATTATTATTATCAACTATCAAATTATCATGATGATGCTGCATTTTGTAAAAAATTTCATATGCAAGATCTTTTACTGTATTTTTAATTGTGTTCATAATTATCAAATTTCTATAGCGTTTATATGATCGTTAATAAGGTGGTAGTATTCAGGGTAATGCTCTTTTAATTTTAATTCCAATAACTCATAAATCAAGCGGTTCTTTTTAAAAGTGCCGCAGCAATGCATGTAACCTCCGTATTTTCTATTTGCCTCGTGAAAAAACCCGATATCACGGGGGATATCAACTTCATCCGGAAATAGGTGGGTAATGCTTTTATTAGAGCCATCGGCTAGTTGGTTAAAAACCATTTGCTCATAAATCACATTGATGTATGCGGAATTAAGGTTTTTGATATTTTCGTTGATATACTGCTCGTTAGCATGCAGAAATCCGAATATTTCGCGAGTATAGTTTTTAAAGAAACTAACGTCTGTACCGCCTAATATCCCAGCATTGCTATACGAAATGCTTTCCACACCTTTTAACTTTTGTAAATAATCGGGTATATAATTAAGGCCGGTATATATTTCATTAAAAGTTGCAGTGGCATCTTTTACAGTAGTTTCAAAATTTTGAGCTACCAGGGCTGCATTTTCAATCTCTTCAGAGAAAGCATCCCATATAAATATGTCATTATCAACATGCAAAAATGGGTCATCCTGTATGCGGTAAGCCTCAATTTTACCCAATGCCCATAAGCCCGGGTGATATTCATTAAGGCTATTTAATTCTAAAGACACCTTGGTATAAGGAAGCTTCATTTTATCAATAAGCAGGTATTTACCAAGGTCGTCTGTAACCAGTTCAACCTCGTCGTAAAATTTCCTTAGCTGCAGGCAGCTTAACGCCAGGCTAAAGTAATTATATCTTCTTGCCTGCCACCCGCCGTTCATACGCGAGTCTTTTAATGAGTCGCCCGATTGTAAAAAGGGCTTTGTCCAAAAGCTTTGAATTATTTTCATTTTTTGATATGGTTTTTAAGTTTGTTTAAAAAAGGATTGGCCACGCATAGCCGCGCTGTGCTGTAGATAGTACAGATATTACTTAAATAAAAAATGGGGATCCGGTATATTTTAACAGGTTATTAAATAATCCGGCGCTATAATTTCATTTGTATTGTTGATGATTTTAACCAGTATACTATCGAATATAGAAGTATATAACTCCATAGTTGCATCATCAATGTAAGGTGTGGCATACTCATGCATATTCAGTAGCCGCTCATTATTTAAATTGTAGTTAACATTGAATGATGTACTTGTTCTTACAAAGTTGTCAAACTCAACACGATTAATTTTGGAATCGCTCATAGGCAGAAGCTCCATGGCTTCCATCAAATGCCATCTTACAAAATTAAATACCGTGTCGAAATACTCGTTTTTAAAATCCTCTTTCCCCTTAATTACCTTATTAATTGTAGCTAAAGAAACAGTATCATATTTTTTAAATTCGGCTAGTTTTTGATCAACAATGATGATTAATTCCTTCCAGCTAATGTTTTCGGGTATTTTTATCCTTACCGGTAATGGATTTACAAAACATCCCAGTAAACGCTCGCCATTTTGTTTTAATGGCCGATTAAAACTTAACAAACCCACCAAAACATCAGTTTCTCCAGATAACAAGCTCATTGTGTATACATAGGCGGCAAACAATATATTTTTTATTGTAGTACCTTCTTTTGCGGCTATGTTTTCCAGGTTTCTCACCAGTTCCTTTGATGATTTTTGCCTAATTGATTTAAATTGTTTTGGCCCTGTATTATTATTTAATTTAAGTTTTTTACAACCGGCAAGTTCTTTCTCCCAATAATAATGCACTGCTTTATTATTTTTGTTGATCAACTCCTGTATAATAAAATCTTTATAACAGGGCGCTTGAAAATGGCAGGGTATATCGCCTTGCTTTACCAAGGTGCTGTAAAGCTCGTTAAGTTCTGCAATTACAGCACTCATGCTCCAGCCATCAAGCATTGCACCATAAAACTCAAACAATAATTCGTGATGATCTTCTGATAATTTATATACGATCAAGCGCCATAAAGGTGCGCTATTGGGATTGATATGATCTTTACGGCTTTGCTCTAAATATGATGTAATAGCTGAATGCTGTGCTTCATTATCCCAAGTACTTAAATCCCTGCAATCTATACGTACTTTTATATCTTTATAAATAATGTGCGCGCCTTCTTCTACATTAAATCCTGTTCTTAGGATAGGGTGCCTGTTAACCATTACATCAACAGCTGCTTGCAGCACACCAACATTAAAATTGGTATATGTTACGGGCTGCATGTTTTGCTTAAAATATAACAGATCCTCCGGCCGCGACTTATCGCTGTAGCACATGTACTTTTCCGTATCGCTCATCGGATAAACAGCCTCAATGTTCGGATCAGCATATTTTTGTAAATATTGCTGCTCAAAAATTTCAAGCTCCTTTTCAATAAGCTTGTATTCGTCCGGCGCATTTATCAGGCCTGCTTTGTCAATAAATGCTGCTAGTTGCTGGATGGTATTGTATTCATACAAATTAGCCAGCGCTAAATTAATTTTAAGACTATTGTTAAGGGTACCTATCAGTTTTACAGACAGAATTGAATCTCCGCCAATCCTGAAAAAATTATCGGTTACACCTATTTCTTTTTTCTTTAATATGTCCGACCACAGTTTATGCAATGATATTTCTAAATCAGTTTGGGGCTTAATGTCACTTAGTTTTTCAATATTTTTTAGTTCCATCAGCGTGTTTCGATCAACTTTTCCGTTTGCCGTTACCGGTATTTGATTAACATATATAAAAGATGAAGGAATCATATAATCGGGTAGTTTTGCAGCCATATAAGCAATAAACTCATCTTCATTAAAGCCAGTTTCTGTTACCAGGTAAGCCACTAATTGATACGCGTTATTAGCTTTTTTAGCTAAAACAACGCCATTTTTAATTTGATCGAATGATGTAACAACATACTCTACTTCACCTATTTCAATACGGTTTCCACGTATTTTTATTTGGTTATCTATACGACCGAGATATTCTATTTCGCCATTAGGCAACCATTTACCCAAATCTCCTGTTCTGTATAATCGCGATTGATTGTCAAGGGGATTAAGCACAAATTTTTCGCGGGTAAGCTCTTCACGATTTAAATAGCCAACCGCTAAATTGATTCCTCCTATATAAATTTCACCGGGGATACCTATTGGCTGTAGCTGTTGTTCTTTATTAAAAACATATAAAGTAGTATTATCAATTGGTTTACCGATCGGTATACTGTGATAATTAGTGGATGCAAGCACTTCGTGGTAAGATACGTCAACCGTAGCCTCAGTAGGGCCATATAAATTGTGCACCCTGGCATGAGGATGGTTGTCTAAAAACTGCTTCGCATCAATAACCTTCAACTCTTCTCCACTAGCAAACAGATGTTTGATACTACTTAATGAATAATTACTGTTAAATTCTTTAAGATATACAAGCAGCATATTTAACATGGTTGGTACAAAATGCAATACCGTTATCTTTTCGTTTTGAATAACTTGACATAATTGCTCAGGGCTTTTTTCAGCGCCTGGTTCTGCCAAAACCAGTTTGGCACCATACATTGACCACCAAAACAATTCCCAAATAGAAACATCAAACACCAACGGTGTTTTTTGTAAAATAACATCTTCGGATTGTAATTGATATTTATTTTGCATCCAGCAAAGGCGGTTTAGCATGGATACATGTTTAATCAACACACCTTTGGGTCTTCCCGTTGAACCGGAAGTATAAATTATATAGGCTACCTCATCAGGTTGAGCATAGTTACATGCCACGGTAGTAGCATCACTTGTTATACTAACCGGTACTCTTTTTATATCATTGGGTATTTCTACATTATTTTTATCAATAAATACCAATTGTGCTGCACTATCCTGCAACATATAAGCAATCCTATCAGCCGGATAAGTTTTTGATATTGGCAGGTAAATACCACCCGCCTTCAGGATTCCAAATATGGCTACTATTAACTCAGCAGATCTGTCGAGCAATACGCCAATTACTTTTTGATCACAATTAAAATTAGCGCGCAAATAATTGGCCACCTGATTCGATTTTTGGTCTAATTCCTGGTACGTTAATGTCGTATCCTTAAATTGAACAGCTATGCTATCAGGCTGAATTTTAACTTGTTGCTGAAATAAATCCAAAATAGTTGTATCTCCGGATATCGGCGTAGATGTATTGTTAAAATCTTCAATAACACTTTTTTTCTCTTCGGGAGATATAATTTCAATATCCTTTATAACACCCTGCTTATTGTTTAATAGCTTTTGCAAAAGGTTTATATAAAGTTTTGCTATGCGCTGAATGTAATTACTGCTAAACTTACCCTTGTGATAATGAATATTCAACTCCATATCTGAGTTAAAACTAAAGCTAAAAAGCAATTCCATATTCAAAGCGTCTTCACTCGAAAATTGCCGCCCGCCTTCAATTTGAATTCCTACTTTTGAAATCCCCTGCAGATTTTGGTTGTGTATATTTAATATGGCATGCAAAGAACCATTGTTTTTACAATCCTGATTCAGGTTTTGACTAACATAGGTTACCAACTGAGGAAAGCTGAATGCTGAAAAGTTATTCATCCTCACCGGGATAATTCCATTACCATATGTTAAACTATCATTGTTATCTACAGGTACAAAAACATTTACGTCATTTATAGATGAGCATTTTTGTGTTAATACGCCAAGTGCAGCCAATAATATTATACGTTTGCTGGCTAAAGAATTTGCAATTTGATCCAATTTACTTAAGATAGCAGCAGGAATATTTGTTGCAATTACAGCTCTCTCGCCTGTTATATCATCTGTTAAAACACCATCTTGAAAGTAATTATTAAATTCAAAATCTTTTAAACGGTTGATCCAATAGTTACGCATCCTGATATTTTTATTTGCATTCAATGCTTTCAGGTCCAGCTTTGATTCCATGGTTAGGTGTTATTAATTGTGATAATTTTATTTCAACTCTTATTGTAAAGTGCCGCCGAAAAAGGCATAATACTTTACGCTTGATGAATAGCCTGATTTTTTCAAGAAAATTTACTTTTAGAAAGCGCTTTAGTAAGCAATTAAAAATTAAATTGAACTTCTTCTACGCTATTGGCTTCAGTATCATTCTCCACTAAATCTGTATCTGCATACTCAACAATAAGCGCATTGGGGTTGGCTGCTATATTAGCCGTAAGTATTTGAAACTGCTCCGCGATTAACTCAGCATCGGCCTTTGTAAAGTATTTAGATGCGTATTCTAATCTGAAATGAAATGCATTTGCACCTTCGTTACAAAACAGGGTAACCGGGTACTTAAAAGTTCTATTTTCAAACTCGTATTGTATAAACTGCAGGTTACTTGTTTTCACCAATTCTCTTTCATAATTCTGAAAAACAAACATGGCATCAAACAAACTTTTAACAGGGGTATCCTTTCCTTTATTCAGCTCGCTTATAATATCTGCCAAATCATATAATTGTTTACTGCTTGCCTTTATAAAGTGATTATGTACTTGTTGTACAAGAGTTTTAAAGGTATCTTCTGTGTTTATTTTATTCCTAACCGGTAATGTCTTTACAAACATTCCAATAACCTTGTCTACCTCTTCCTGCATGCGCCCGGCTGTGTTTACGCCGATTACAATATCATCCTGACCTGTTAATTGTGCCAAAAACACGTAAAATATGGCAAACAAGCCTGAGAATGTCGTAATGTGTTTTTCATTTAAAAAGTTTAACAGAGGTTGGTAGGTGTGTTTGTCAATATCAAACAAAATATTGCCTCCTTCCTGTCCATTATTTTCACTTAATAATGTACAAGGTAAATTAAGTTCAGGCGCAGGTGTTTCAAATTCTTTTAACCAAAATTCACGCAAAGCAATATAATTGTGTGTATTTTTAAAGGCAAATTCCCATTCCGCATAATCCTTATATTGAATAACCAACGGTTGTAATTGCTCGCCTTCGTATATTTTTAAGTAATCTGTATACAACAATGTTTGCGATATTCCATCACACACAATATGATGCACATCCATCACCAATATTTTTTTGGCAGATGGCAATATGATTATACCACAACGAATCAGCGGCCCACGTGCAAGATCAAATGGTTTTATAAAAGCATTAATGGCTTCAAAAGCATTATCATCATCACTAATAATCCGCTCAACGGATACATTCAATTCTTCAGCAACCACCTGGTATAATTCGCCTTGCTCAACTTTAAAAGTTGTGCGCAAGCTTTCATGGCGTTGTACTAAGCAGCTAAGTGCTTTTTCAATTTTTTCAGAGTCGATTTTACCTTTTAACTCCCAGGCCATTGGCAAATTATAAGCTGTGCTTGTTGGGTTTAAAGCATAATTAAAATATATACGCTCCTGTGTTGCCGATAAATGATATTCCGGGGCAGATGCCACCACCGGGATTGTAAAACTATCATCTACTTTAGATGCCGCAATAAGGATAGCCTGTTTTTGAACCGTCATGTTTTTAAACAAATCAGTTAAAGCTATCCTTACATCAAATTCTTTATAAATTTTAGCTATCAGGCGCATAATTGTCAATGAGCTTCCTCCCTGGGTATTAAAAGCGGCATCGGTAGAAATAGGTTTATCTCCCAGTAATTCTTTCCATATGATTAATAGGCTGTTTTCAATCTCATTTTGTGGCGCTATAATTACTTCCTCTGCTTTATAGTCAGCAAGTTGTTTGTAATTAATTTTTCCGTTGCTAAGAAGCGGGAAAGCATCAAGCACTGTTATTTTTGACGGAAGCATGTATGCAGGAATATGCTTTTGATTATACTCCTCCAGTGCGGTTAATAATTTATCTTCTTGTAATTCGATATCATTCTTTATAACAAATGCCGCTAACGATTGATTCTGGTTTTGTTCTATAACGGGAATAACAATTACATCTTTTAAAAGGGCCGACTGTCTAAGTAAAGCTTCTACTTCGTCAAGTTCTATTCTTATTCCACGCAATTTAATTTGCCTGTCTTCCCTGCCAATTAAATCTATAACACCTCCAGCCAGCATCCTTGCCTTATCACCTGTTTTAAAAGCTATCGTTTCGCCTTTTGGCAACATAAGCTTTACAAACTTTTTGCTGTTTAATTCAGGATCATTCAAATACCCTTTAGTCATATAGTCAGAAATTATATAAATCTCTCCTGTTATTAAAGTTCCGCAAGGCTTAAGATCATCTCTTAATATCAATAGCTCTGAATTGGCTATCGGGCGCCCAACAGGAATACGCTTTTGCCTGATATCTTCGCTTTGTATTCTGTGAAAAGAACGGATCATGGTAGTTTCCGATGCACCATATAAATTTACCAGTTGTATCCTGTTGCCTATAACCTCAAACCAATTAATTAGTTCTTCAGGAACAATCCGTTCCCCTGATAAAAGCACATATTTTAAGTTTGAATAGCTACCGGTACGTACATCAGTAGTATTAATACTGTGAAAAAGGCTAGGAACACAGTGTATCACGGTAATATTTGAATCTTCGATCCATTTACCCACATTCTCCGGTGAGAAAAACGACTCCGAGGCCGGTGGTATGCAGATAGTACCACCTGCTAATAATGGTACGAAAATATCCCTTAAAAAAGCATCAAAATAAGGGCTGATAAATTGGCTAAACCTGTCTTTGTCTGTAATACTAAACTCGTTTATCTCCCAATTTAAAAAATGCTGTAAACTACTGTTTTTTCCAATTATTCCTTTTGGTTTACCAGTGGTGCCGGAAGTAAAATACACATAAATACTATCGTCGCCATCAACAATTACGGGCTCAGCAATGCTTTCTTTTTCATCGGCAACAACATTATCAAATAAATAAACATTTGTAACTGCACCAAATTTAATGGTCGCTTCTGTCTCAATATTTGTAATTAAATACTGAAGATCGGTATCGTTCACAATAGCTTCTAAACGTGGTTGTGGCTGGGTTCCGTCAATAGGTATAAAAACGTGACCTGCATTCATTACCCCTATTATCGATGTAATAATATCTGCGCGATTAGTTAAAGAGATTCCTACAAACGTACTTTTGGGTAACTGCTGTTTTATCAGGAATGAAGTAATAGCGTTTGCCTTTTGCAATAATTCGGCATATAAAATTTTTTGTTCGCCTTGTTCTATTGCAACTTTTCCGGCATTTGCGGTAAAGCTGTTAAGCAATTGTGTTTGAATAATTTTCGAATTCATAATAATGTGATAAATAGGGTTAATATTTATTTAGCCATTGTGAACATATGGCTGAAAGAGAGTTATAATGACTAATTATTGAAAAACTTATCTAAAAAAATACCGAAGGTGATAACTGTGATAAGCATATCATTTTCGTAAGGCGCATTAATAGTAAAACCATCTTGCATATATATTTTCTTAAGTCTTTCCACTTCATCCGGGTTAAAATACCCTTCTCTTTTTATGCGGTCGTAAGAGAGGATATCCAATACATATTCCGTTTTTTTCTGGAGTAGATATGGGCTGCCGGGCGCAATAAAGTGGAACTTTTCACGATCGAAAACCTCCTTGGGCATAAACCGGCTTGCCATCTTCTTTAATATGTATTTTTCAGTAAACTCGTTTAATTTGAGGTCGGATGGTATACGTGTTGAAAAATCAATAAGATCTTTGTCCAAAAACGGGTACCTAACCTCCACCGAATTCGCCATAGCCATCCTATCGCCATGATCTGAAACCAGGTGGTCTACTAACCGTAATTTATAATCGATATACGCCCGTTTATTAAGTATATCCAGACCTTGTATTTTACTTTTATCAATAATCGGGTGGTTCAGGCAGTTAATCTCTTCAAAAGCAGCATTCAATTCACTGGAATAAAGATTTCTTTTAACTTGGTCGTACTCCAAAAAATTGCGCTCGTAAAAAAACGAACTGTCTCCCCATAATTTTTCGCGTAAGGCTAATTCATCTTTTTGAGTATGATTTTGTATGATACCCATTTGACGCATCTTATCAAATCTATAGCCAACATATCCGGCAAAAAACTCGTCAGCACCTTCACCAGATAGGATCACCTTTAACCCTTTGGCTCTTACCGCCTCTGATAAACACAATGATGCTGTATTATAGGTTTCTTTGATTGGGCATTCACTATAGTAAACCGATTCTTGTAACCTGTTTATAATATCATCATAAATAAAGGTTTTTTGATTAAGATTTGAGTTACTCTCTTTTGCAATAAGCTTTTGGTATACCGACTCTGAATGCTGTGACTCTACAAAGTCAATCGAAAATGCTTCTTTAGAAACGCCGGGTTGTAGCTGACTTGTCTTCATGGTGATCATCGATGAATCGAGGCCACCGCTTAAATAAAGCCCTGTTGGTACATCGGCGCGAAGCCGTAAATTTATTGCCTTCTCAAACAGATCTTCCAACTCATCAATATATTCGCTTTCTGTTTTATCACCCATGGCAATAGTTCCTTTAGGGTAGTTTAAATCCCAGTATTCTGTATTCGTATGTTCCCCTGATGGTAAAATAGTAAGGTAATGACCATTCTCCAGGCTGTTTATGTTTTTAAACATTGTTCTGGGGCTTATTAAGCCGGCAAAAGTCATAACCTGATCTAATCCGGTTAAATCCAATTGCTTGTCGACCAGCGGGTGTGCAAGAATAGCTTTGATTTCAGAAGCGAAAATGAATGTATTTTTTGTGAAGGTGTAGAATAATGGTATTATACCCATTTGATCCCTCACACAAAACATAGTATTCCTTTTTTTATCGAAAAGAGAAAAGGCAAACTGCCCGTTCATTCTATTAATAAATTTAATGCCGTACTCTTCATAAAGGTGTACAATAACTTCTACATCTGATTCTGTTTTAAAAGTGTGTCCTTTTTGGCGCAGCTCCTCTTTTAACTCTATGTAGTTAAATATCTCGCCGTTACAAAGCACAACAACACTATTATCTTCATTGCTGATAGGCTGCATCCCGTTACTTAAACCAATAATACTAAGCCGGGTAAAGCCTAATGCTACTTTATCAAAAAGCATAATATTTTGTTCATCCGGGCCGCGATGAATCAGTTTGTCATTCATTTTTTGAACAATATACCTGTCCTCTTCGGCTACATTACCGGTGAATTTTATAAATCCGCAAATACCGCACATAATTTGTGTGTTTAATGATTGTTAACTAATAGGTTGATAAGAAATAAGGCGGCAACAAACGTTGCTTTTGAATAATTTTGTTTAGGTTTTGAAAACCATTTGGGAAACGGTGCTTTCCTGTTAAACTATTTAATTTTAAATAGTTTAGGCATATATTGGTTTCGTATCGAGTTCAATTTCATCAATACTTACAGTGTTGTTTTTAAGGACATTTATCAGGATATTTTTATAATAGTTGCTTAGCATCACTATTATTTGATCACTATATAATGCCTTGCTGTAAATAAACTGTACAACCAGCCTATTATCATTTTCAAATACTTCGATTTTAAACCCATACTGGGTAGTTTTCACATCGCTTATTTTTACTGGAGAAATTTTAAGGCCTTCGATTTCTTTAGTATCCTGAATGTAATTTGCAAAAGCAAAATGCACATCAACAATAGAATCATAAGTATTCTCTCCATTTGTATTGAGCATTGCAATCATCTCATCATATTGAAAATCCTGATTATCAAACGCCTGCAATACAACTGATTTTATATTTTGTAAAAAATCATCAAAATGATAATCAGGGTCTACCTGTGCCCTCAATGGAAGTATATTGATAAACGTTCCAACAATATCATTTAATTCAGGATGGGTTCTGCCTACAACATCGGTACCAATTATAACATCAGTATTACCTGATATTTTAGACAACAAAATGTAATAACAAGATAACAACAACATAAAGTCTGACACATTGGCCTTTGCACTATATGATTTTAGAGCGGTATACAAATCCCCATCTAATACCAGTTCCGTTACCGAAGCCTCTGATATATCATACATGGTATTTTGTTCTTGCGGCAAATCCAGCTTTTGAAGCTTTCCCGTTAGTTTTTGCTCCCAAAAGCTTATCTGTTCGGGTATATTTTTTAATGCATTTTTTTGCCATGCAGCGTAATCAACATATCTTAAGTGAAGTGGGGCTAAGGTTTCTCCATGGTATATTTTTACAAAATCATTTATTAATATACTTAATGAAACCCCGTCACATGCAATATGATGGACATCTATAAATAAGATTTTACCCAAACTATCGCTGTTTAATAAGCTATAATGTATTAATGGCGCTTCAGAAAGACTAAATGGCTGTACAAAACTGCTGAATGCTTCGCTAATGTTTGCAAATGAATTTTTATTGAGCACAACAGGTTGTATTTTAACATCCGAATTAATTATTTGTACGATACCTGTTTCTGAAAATGTAAAAGATGTGCGTAAGCTTTCGTGCCGGTCAACCAGTATTTGAAATGCTAATTGTAATTGGGTTTCATCAACATACCCATCAAGGGCAAATGCCCCTGAAATATTAAATGCTAAACTGTCGGGTTTTTGCAGGTATTCATAAAATAAACGCTCTTGTGCTGATGATACTGAGTAATGATTTCTGGGTTCTAATCTTTCAAGTGGGCTTTTTATGTTTCTGGAATTCTTCTTTAATAATACTGTTTGTTGATTAAATGCAGGGTTATTAAAAACATCGCCTAATTTTATACGCACAGTAAAGTTTTTATATATCTCATTTATAAGTTGGATGGCTTTTATAGAATGGCCACCCAGCATAAAAAAGTTATCATCAACATTGATAATATTTTTATCTACCCCCAGTACCTGGCTCCAGATACCGGCCAGCAGCTCTTCCTGTTCCCCCTCTGGACGATTGACCGACCTGGCCCCTCCATGCTGCTTTGCCACCGGCAACCCTTTTCGGTCCAGTTTACCTGTCGCCGTTAATGGCATACATTCCAGCCTTACATATACCAACGGTACCATATAACCCGGTAATACGCTGCTTAAATAACTTCTTAACGCTTCCGCCGGTGAGGCTAGCCCCGTATAGTATGCCGCTA
>Ga0302303_10000158_pt1 | contig 72559 bp, 57 predicted proteins | sample III_Palsa_E2_1_FD_194542 | JGI IMG/M metagenome (GOLD analysis project Ga0302303, IMG submission 194542) | Peat permafrost microbial communities from Stordalen Mire near Abisko, Sweden - III_Palsa_E2_1 | ecosystem: Environmental > Terrestrial > Soil > Palsa > Peat permafrost | place: Sweden...
TTATATGTATTGCTATTACGATACCAATTGTTAACAAATTGATTTATAGAATTTTAAAATAAAAATTAATCAATTAATTTACGAAATAAAATAATTAAGCGATATATCATCATTTTATTTCGCAGGATAGATAATGGGTAAATATGATCTATTAACTAATCTCCGGCAGCTTGCGCTCTAATAAAGCTGATTTAAACTGTTAATTGAACATCCAAATGATGTGCAGAATGGTAAAGCACTGATTACCTTAATAATTGTCTAAATACTATCTATGCTTCTTACTTTATGCAGTTACTTCACTAATAGCCATAAAGTTTAAACACAAGCATACCTCTTGCAAAACAATATAATCCCGGTTTATAAACCGAACTATTACTACTTGCTTGCAATAATCACCAACCCAACTGTAGCCATCCTCCTTTACTAATCATAATACCAATAAATAATCAAGTTGTTAAGCCTTATCTAAAACCTATGATATTTCACAACCTACAATTGTTAATTAACGAAATAACGTTTCGTTTAAATACTAAAAATCATATAAATATCTAAAATACAGATAGTTATTGGGTGGCATATTCTTAGTATATACCAACTAAATTTAATCATAAATTATCATGAAAACTAAACAACAACAAACAAATGGCATTAAAAGCCACTCATTTAAACGATCGGTCTACTGCGCTATCTTAGCCATTACACTTTCCGCATTTTCTTTAGCACCTGCACATGCACAGGTAAAAAACATTGTACTGGTACACGGAGCATGGGCCGATGGATCGGGCTGGCAGGCAGTTTACAAAATCTTAACAGCAAAAGGGTATAATGTTGCTATAGTTCCAAGTCCTAACACAAGCCTGGCAGAAGACGTTAAAGCTACAAGAGCAATATTAGCGCAACAAAAGGGCGGAGTTATCCTGGTTGGCCACTCATATGGCGGCGCGGTAATTACGCAAGCCGGTGATACCTCAAATGTAAAGGGTCTTGTTTATGTTGCTGCATTTGCACCTGATGCAGGTGAGTCATTATTTAAAATGCAAAAAGCCGGCCCGCCAAACCCAACTTCAGGCGCTTATGTACAAAACGGATATGTTTGGTATGATAAAGCAAAATTCCACAAAGATTTTTGCGCTGATCTTTCTGCATCAGAAGCGGCTTTCATGGCTGCATCACAAGTTCCTGCAGGTTTAGCTGCATTTGCTACTGATTTAACAGTTGCAGCCTGGAGAACCAAAAAAAGCTGGTACATCGTTGCTAAAAACGACCGTATGATTCCACCTGCTATTGAGCGTATGATGGCAAAAAGAGCAGGTGCTAAAATAACCGAAATTGCTTCAAGCCACGTAGTATTCATCAGCCATGCTGCCGAAGTTGCCGCAATTATTGAACAAGCTGCAAACGCTTCAAAATAAAACAATTCCATAAGTGCCGGAATTCCGGCACTTATGGAATTAACAAAAATCAATCCATCGTTCTACACTTAATAAACTTATAAATATTTAATCCTATGAAAACAAATTTGAACATTGTGCTTGTTCACGGCGCTTTTGGCGACGGATCGCACTGGAAACACGTAATTCCAATTTTAGCTGCTAAAGGCTATACCGTAAGGGCCGTACAATTACCACTTGCAACATTAGCCGAAGACGTGCAAAGAACAAGTGACATGGTTTCTTCGCTTGAAGGGCCTACACTTTTAGTAGGGCACTCTTATGGCGGCATGGTAATCACTCAATCCGGTAATCTTCCAAGTGTTAAAGGGTTAGTGTATATCGCGGCATTTGCTCCTGAAGAAGGAGAATCTGCTGGTGGTTTACTGCAATTAAGAGAAGCGCCAGAAGGTGGAGCGGCAATTGCCCCGGGCCCATCCGGCTACCTTTACGTAAACTATGATAAATACCACGAGGTATTTTGCCAGGGTGTATCAGATGAAGATGCATTGGTAATGTCGCTTTCTCAAAAACCTATCACGGGTGCTGCTTTCGGTGCTCCATCGGGCAAACCGGCATGGAAAGAAAAACCGAGCTGGTACCAGGTTTCCAAACATGATAAAATGATCCCACCGGAAACGGAAGCTTTTTTTGCCGAAAGAATAAAGACCAATAAGACAATTCACCTTGATGCCGGCCATGCCTCAATGGCTTCAAACGGAAAAGAAGTTGCCGAGTTTATTATCGAGGCAGCAGAATCGTTGATCTAATAAATCAATGATTATATAATTTCTTCAAAATAGGCTTCATTTAGTATGAAGCCTGTTTTTGCTTAAAACCAGCACAAAACTATTGTAAAATTATATGCACTATATTTTTGATAGCTGATTAGTAATAATTACCAGGGGACTTCATCTGTTAATTGCATAAACTTACCTGTAGGCCCATCATCGGGTAATGTGGCCAAAAACACGCTGGTTTTAGCGCCATCTTCTGGTGTTGTAGTTGCTGCCGCTCCGCCTAAGGCTGTGCTAACCCATCCCGGGTTTGATGAATTAACTTTGATGTTGGTATCTTTCAATTCATAAGCTAAATGTATGGTGAAAGAGTTTATGGCAGTTTTTGACGTGTCATAAGCAAACGTATTTACTTTTGCCATTGGCGAATTAAAATCAGATTTAGTATTTAATGATCCTAACCTGCTTGATACATTTACAATTCGCCCTGCTTCGGATAGGTGTATTAAAGGCAATAGTTTTTTTGTAAGCAATACTGTGCTAAAAAAATTAAGTTCCATAGTATCACGCAATATCTGTTCTGAAATATTACCCGTTGCATCCTTAATTTTTGAAGCTGATACCGGATCTCCCTCCAAGCTAACACCCGCGTTATTAATCAGAATATCTATCCTGCCAAAGTGCTTTCCAAAATAATCATAAGCAGATTGATGGTCCTGCTGATTGTTAGCATCAAATTTTATCATTTTAGCAGTTATTCCAAACTCATTAAGTTTTCGCAATGCCTCTTCGCCCTGACCGGCGGTTCTTGCCCCTATAACCGGTAAAATTCCTAACGCGCCTAATTGTTTAGCTGTTTCAAAGCCTAATCCGCGGTTACCGCCGGTTATGAAAGCCACTTTTTGTATTGACATATATTTCTTTTTTAAGGATTTTACGGTTGAGTTTAAGAGCTATAAACTATGATATGAGTAGACTAAATGAAGAGAGAGCCTTTACATCTCATTTAGAATTCCGACAAAAACGTCAGTTTAGAAGGTTTGAGCATTTTACCCTGCGAGGTTAAAAAGAATTGCCGGGCGTGCTCGGTTTGCAAATGAGATTCATGCGCTTCTTTGGATTTATACACCTCAAAAAATACCAAACAGTTAGGTTTTTCGGGTTGAGAAGTTAACATAAAAAGCTCAACCCCGGGCTCTTTAATAGCAGCATCAACCGACTTTCGCGCTGCGATTTTTACCTCTTCCAAAAACATGGGATTAACTGTTAATTCGGCAAGTACAATTACTTTTAAATCTTTCATGGTGATAAAAACAATAACGTTTTAGTGAAGTTATGCAGTGATTATTACAGCGAATACAATCAATATGCCATTATATAATATTTTGCAATTGAGGTAATTACAATAAAACCATTGTTGTTTCTTCCCTTTATTTCGTAAATAACTGAAATATCAAATCCGATATAAGTAAATCGTTGTTTTTGAGCTACTTCTTAGGAGACCTTAGAAGGATAGCGGGTTTATGGTTCGGGCCCATCCTGAAATAACGAATTGGCAAATAGAATATAGAAAAGTAGATTTAATTAAGTGCAAGCTTAGTTGTTTGCTTATAGTCCACGGTTGCTTTTTCGCCGTCCCAACGGTAAAAAGTGGTGATTTTTGAATGCGTTTTATATTTGCTCTCACCTTTTTTAGTAGTGATCGGATCGCCGTCGTTATCTACATAAACTTCGCCCAACTCGGTTGTTCTAACAATAACGTTATTGATCGGTACGGTAGCATTCGCAGGATAGGCGAGCGTGTCTGGCTTAAGGCTGGTAGTGTCGGTAAGTTGTATAGCTAAACCATTGCTGGATAGTATTATTTGCCCGTTGCTACTTTCAACAGGCAAATAAACGTCATCAACATTAACGGCACTGTAATCACCATCCTCAAAACTGTTATAACATTCGGGAAGTTTAGTTAGCCCGGTTGGTGTATCAACAATTATATCATACGATTCGCCACCTCCGCAAAAATCTGCATGTTGACTATAGTTAATGGCAAATTGCACATTTGATAACGGAAGCTTTTTCATTAATTCTACTTTTTCCTCCGATTCCCCGAGCAAGTCGCAACTTACTTTGCTGATAATTTTTTGGGTAGCCATGTCAAATTTAAAGAAACCCATTTTCCATTCGTGATTTTTTTTATCAGCGAGATAAGGGCCAACCAGGTATTTAATATGGCGTGTGGTATCGGTAAACGTATATTTTGCAATGTTTTTACCAACAAAATTCAGATATCCCTCTTTGCCATCGTAGGTACGTATGCGATACCATGTTATTGATGTATACTGGGTATATGGCGGGTCGCCGGGCCTCAATCCCGGCTTTTGAATCTCACCGTTGATTGTGGAGTAGCCCAGTCTTTTAAATGGCGTAAAGGCCGGTAAAATTCCTTTCACCGGGGTTAAGGTGTCTGGCTGTGCGTATATTGCAATGGGCCCCATGGTCATCGGGTCAATAACGAAGTCATTATCATTATCCTTTGAAAATGAAGCAGAATCCGGCACTTGGCCGGGGTCGGCAGTTATTACGGGAACCGGTTTCGGTTTCCTTTTCGCTTTCACATACTTCTTTTCATGTTTGCAGGCAGTGCCTAAAACAATCATCCCGATAAATATGATGTAAGCCGTTTTGAAAATCTTATTCATTTTAGTAATTACCGTCACCCAAAAATAGGAAACAATGCGTATGGAAATGCTTTTCTATTGGAATAAATAGCATTAATAATCCATGAAAGCGTTAACCGTTACTTTACGTTGATCGTTAACCTGTGATTTGTTTTTTTTAAGTCTAATAGCAAGAAGTTAGTATCAGCCTGTAGCCTCCGACTCCATCTAAAAACAAAAAAGCCTCAAATCTTTCGACTTGAGGCTTTTATCATTCTTGGGTAGCCCCAACAGGACTAAAGTCGAACCGCCTAATGGAAACCTGAAAGATCTGGCTGATATTTTAAATTGATGTTTGATCTTTTTTTGTGCCTTTTAATTATTGCTGCCGTAAAGCAGATTTTGTATTAAATAACAAATATCAATAGTAAGCATAAATTTACCAATATACTCGCCACAAATAGATACACAATTGTTTTTATACCTGAACTGCTCATGCCTGCAATAAGATTGGCAAAAAATAGCCCAAGGGTAAATATCAAAATATAAGCAGGCGCATTAAAGGTAAAAATAAGCAGTGCAGGCAGTGGAAGAAAAAATATACCCTGCACTATCATGGAAACCAGGAACCACATAGTTACATATTTGGCCTGCTGATCAAGAAATATTGATAATCTGTTTACAGGTTTTTCAACTTTAGTTTCGCTTAAAGTTTTGTTTGTCCAGGTAATTGGAGCATTTAATATAGTTGACATGATTGATAAATTTTATTAATCAAAAATGCCTCAATAAGCTCAATTAAAACATGATAGCAGGCTGTGACAAAAAGTGACCTTCGACACTTTTGTTGCTAACGACAAATACTATCTGTTAGCGGATTTCCCGGGCTAAGATAGGGTATACTTAAATTTAACCCCCGCAATACAAACCAAAAGCCCAAACAAACCATTACATAAGGTATTATTTTGCTAATACGTTTACGCACTACAGGCCCAACAAACCCCGACCCAATAGTTGCCAATAGCATTAACGGAAAAGTACCTGTGCCAAACCAAAACATAAACTGAGCCGCTGCTATTGGCGATTGTGAATTGATAGCCCCAACCAGTGCCAGGTAAACAAAGCCGCAAGGCAATAAACCATTGATTAACCCCACAATCAAATGCCCTGAATGATTATGCAATGCGAACTTCAGCAAGCTATTAACGGGCCTCATAATAGTTGAAAGTAATTTGTTTGCTGATGGGCGCATTTTTAATAGCCTGTTTAAACCTGCCATTATAATTAAAAAACCGCTTGCAAGGCTTACGCCACGTTGCAAACCATACATCCAAAGTTGCTTGCCAACAAAGCCTACCAGCAAGCCCAATATGGTATAGGTAATGATTCGGCCAAAATTATACAATAGCTTGTCCCATATTATTATCCACCATTTATTATTGCTAACGGGTACGGCAAAAGCCAATGGTCCGCACATGCCTATACAATGGATACTGCCAAATAACCCAATAAAAAAGGCGAGTGTGTTGTTGCTCATTTGATATAAACTTCTTGATGATATAAATAATATCTATTGTTGCTTTTCCAGTTTAGTACTAATTGCCATTCACCTTTAGCCATGCTTTTTGTGGGGATTGCTATAAGCTTATTGTTTTTATTGTTAAGCGCATAATCAAGATCCTTAGCATCGCTGGATGGCCGCATAAATATTACCCGGCCGCTAACCTCTTGTGGGAAAGTAAATTTTATACAGCAAGTATCAACCTTTATTACAGGTTGCGCATGATCTTTTATAACCTGCTTTTCACGGTTGTAATCATGATCGAAATTTAAGCCTTCTTCGTAATACTGATGATCGTATTCATCATCAGGAGCTTTAAACATCATATAACTTAACCCACTAATAAATAGCACAAATACAATTAATATAATTGTTGTAATTTTTCCCCAGTTCATTCTTTTAATTGTTTATTGGCCCTACAAATGTTGTAGTTGCCGTTTGAATAATTTTATTGCCTGATATTAATTGCAGGCGTATCTCTGTTTTTAGCGTATGTATTTTATTGGCGGGTAACATCACAAAAAATACCATTTTTATATCGTCTCCTTTATTGATTATCGCAGGAGCCTGAATATATTTTATTTTTATTTCAGGATCCTCGGGTTTGATAATTACCGACCTGTTTACATTACCCTTGTTGGTTATATCAGCATTATAAATATTGCTGATATAGCCGTTTGGCTGTTCCTGGTACAACATTCCGGCACTACGCATTATGGTTATATCCATATCGCTCCGGCTAAAAATAAAATAGCAAAGCACGGTCATTAACAAAATGATTACTATACTATAACCTTTCATCCTGTAGTTAAAAGATGACTTTTTTTTCGCATGGATCATACTTTCAGAAAAATAACCAATCAGGTTATTAGGCTTATGTATTTTCTCCATTACATCATCACAAGCATCAATACAGGCAGTGCAGTTTATACATTCAAGCTGTGTTCCTTTTCTTATATCGATACCTGTTGGGCAAACTGCTATACATAAACCACAGTCAACACAATCGCCTTTTGCGGTTGTGCTGGTTTTATCCAGCTTTCCACGAGGTTCACCACGAACATCGTTATAAGCCACAACCAGAGTATCTTCATCCATCAAAACACCCTGTAACCTGCCATACGGGCAAATCACTGTACACACCAGCTCACGCAGCTGACTATAAACCAAATAAAAAACAACAGTAAATACCCAGATGCTTGCAAAGCCGATCCAATGCTCATTTAAAGGTTCAGTAGCGATCTTGATTAAGTTTTCGCTGCCGATGATATAAGCTAAAAAAGTATTGGCAATAAGAAACGATAGTATCAGAAACAAAAAGTGCTTCGTTACTTTTTTTCTTATTTTATCGTTACTCCATTCGGCGGCGTTTAGCTTTTTTTGCTTGTTGCCATCGCCTTCTATCCACACTTCAATTTTGCGGAATACCATCTCCATAAAAATGGTTTGGGGGCATATCCAGCCGCAAAAAATACGGCCGAAAGCAATGGTAAAAAGCACTATGCAAACAACAAATACCAACGATGCCAACATGAACAGGTAAATATCCTGCGGCCAAAAAACCTGCCCTAATAGTACAAACTGTCGCTCCGTTATATTAAGCAGCAGCAAGGGTTGGCCATTAATCCGGATAATGGGGCCGGTAAAAAATAACAGCAGATAAATATAGCTTAGCCTGCTGCGCCACTTATAATAATTGCCTTTACGAATTAACGGATACATCCATTTACGTTCGCCGCTATCTTTCGCTGTCAGTAATCCGTTCATCGTGTTTTAGCTTTGTTTGGCTGAAGCTTTCTTGTCTGGTGCAGATGTACCCGCGTTATCAACCTCTTTTATTCCCTGCGGAGCTTTGGCTCCTGCCGGGTTAGTACCATGCAATGATTTTACGTAGTTAACCACATCAGATATTTGTTTGGGCGATAGCACCTTTTCCCATGTTGGCATGCCTTTAGTTAATACGCCGTATTTAACCGTTTTAAACAGGTCATTTATTTTACCACCATGCAGCCAGTAATCATCAGTTAAATTTGGCCCAACCACCCCTTGGGCGTGTTCGCCGTGGCATGGGACGCAATTTGTTTTAAATACGGTTTGCCCGGCTGCTAAAGTTGCCGCATCATGCACAAGCTTTACTGTATTTTCATCAACCTGGTTGGCGGCTTTGCTTAGGTATAACTTGCGGGCAATATCAGCCTGAACCATTTCGGCATTATACTCCTGATACTGATTAGCCCCAATATTAAATACCGGGTAGATAAGGATATAGCAAATGGCGATAACAATTGTGGTATAAAACAAATACATAAACCAGGCAGGTATGGGGTTATCCAACTCCTGTATACCATCGTAAGAATGCTCAATCAATATGTCCTTTTCCTCGGCAAGCGGGCGTAAAGAGAGCAATTTGTTCCATACTTCGCCTTTAGGTTTCTTTATCTTAACCGGGTTCATCTCTGCTTCAATCTGCGCATTGGTAAGGCCCTCAGCTTTCAGTACAAGCCTGGTTAAAATCCTAAATGTGCGTAACAGTACCAGCATTACAATTACAAATAATACAAGTACGGTTATTATAGCGCCATAGCCAATGTAATTTTCTATAGCAGACGGTATCATGCTGTGATCATCAGCAAATGCAGGTTGAGTGCCAATAATCAAGCTAAATAAAATAAGTACACGTAAATATTTCATAATGATAGCGGTTGAGTTGATATAGAAGTGCCATCTTCTAAGGGAAGATCGCTCATCCTATCTACGTGTGATTTTTTAGTGATGAAAAGCAAAATGGATACAGCTACAAAAAACACGAGGAATATCCAGAGGGAAAATATCAGGTACATTTGTTCACCTGAAACATCTTTTACAAATTGATCAAACATGGCTTTGTTATTTAGAGGTTGTTTTATCTGCCTTAATATCGGTTCCTAACCTTTGCAGGTAGGCTATAACCGCGATGATTTCTTTACGGCTCGAAACTTTTATCTTGTTTTCAGTCAAATCCGCGGCAATTACTTTTGCTTGTTTATCCAGATCCTGATTGGCTGTTTTTTCATACCCAGCAGGATAAGGCACACCTATTTTTCGCATCGCGTTGATCTTAGCAGCCATTGTGGTGGTGTCCAGATCGTCTGTTATCAGCCAGTCGTAATCGGGCATAATACTTCCCGGCGACATGGAGCGCGGATCCATCAGGTGGTTATAGTGCCAGGCATTAGGATATTTGCTTCCGATCCTTGCCAAATCAGGCCCTTTACGTTCCGATCCCCACAGAAAGGGGTGATCATAAACAAATTCGCCTGCTTTGCTGTACTGTCCGTAGCGCTCCGTCTCCGATCTGAATGGCCTTACAGTTTGCGAGTGGCAACCCATACACCCTTCGCGTATATATACGTCACGGCCCTGCAGCTCTAAAGGCGTATATGGTTTTACACTGGCAATAGTTGGTATATTAGATGCTATGGTTAGCGTAGGCATTAGTTCCACAAATGAGCCGATAAGGATAACCAGCAAAGCCGCTATCATAAATTGGATCGGCTTGCGCTCAAGCCTGCGGTGCCAGCTGTTTTCGTTTTCAGTTTTCTTTAATGGCTCTAAAGGCATCGCTTGTGCCGCCTCGTTGGCTACCAGTTTGCCTTGCAATGCTGTACGGGTTAGGTTATATGCCATTACCACTACACCTGTTAAATACAAACCACCACCCAAACCACGGGTTACCCACATCGGGATAATGCGTAATACCGTTTCTAAAAAACTATATTTCAATGTTCCTTCAGGTGTAAACTCTCGCAGCATAAGTCCCTGGGTAAAACCGGCCCAATAAAGCGGGATCACATAAAATAGGATACCCAGCGTACCAATCCAAAAGTGGAAGGATGCGAGTTTTTTGGAGTATAATTCGGTTTTATAAATGCGTGGTATCAGCCAATATAAAATAGCGAAGGTTAAAAATCCGTTCCATCCCAGTGCGCCAACGTGTACGTGCGCTATAATCCAATCAGAAAAGTGGGCAATGGCGTTAATGTGTTTTAAGGATAGCATTGGCCCTTCAAAGGTTGCCATACCGTAGGCGGTTAAGCCTACCACCATAAACTTTAATACTACATCATCCCGTACTTTGTCCCATGCACCGCGCAGGGTTAGTAACCCGTTTATCATACCGCCCCAGCTGGGCGCTATCAGCATAATAGAAAATGCCACTCCTAATGATTGTGCCCAACCCGGCAACGTGGTATATAACAAATGATGCGGGCCTGCCCATATGTAAATAAATATCAGCGCCCAAAAGTGAAGTATACTTAACTTGTAAGAGTAGATAGGCCTGTTTGCCATTTTAGGCAAAAAGTAATACATCATACCCAGGTATGGCGTGGTTAGGAAAAAAGCAACCGCGTTATGCCCATACCACCATTGCACAAGTGCATCCTGAACCCCGGCATATATCATGTAACTTTTCCAAAAAGTAACCGGGATCTCTGCCGAGTTTACAATATGTAAAACCGCAATGGTTACAAACGTGGCAATGTAAAACCAAATGGCAACATACAAATGCCTTTCGCGGCGTTTAAATATGGTGCCAAACATATTGATGCCGAATACTATCCAAATTACAGTTATAGCGATATCTATAGGCCATTCCAGTTCGGCATATTCATGCGAGGTTGTGATCCCTAAGGGCAGGGTGATTAGCGCGCTTATAATGATCAATTGCCAGCCCCAAAAATGTATTGCGCTCAGTTTATCGCTAAACATGCGGGCCTTTAACAACCGCTGTAACGAATAGTAAACACCCATAAAAATGGCATTACCCACAAAGGCGAAAATTACGGCATTGGTATGCAATGGCCTTATCCTGCCGAAGGTGCTGTACCGGGATATATTCGCGCCGGGATAACATAATTCAATAGCCAGGAGCAGGCCAACAGTCATACCGGCTATGCCCCAGATAACGGTTGCTATACCAAAATTGCGGACTATTTTGTTGTCGTAATAAAATTTTTCAGGCTCCATAAAAAGGGTTTGTTTATAGCGGTAAAATTATTGTGTGCTTATAATTCGCAGAATGACTGCGATTAGCTTAAAAGGTGATTGCAATCATTTTTCGGTATCGTTTTCATCGTCATCATCCAAAAGAATGCGGATGGATGGCGTGTAGAGATCGTCATTTTGCCCCGACCGCTGTGCCCAGAAAAAAGCGCATAAAAATATCAGGGCAAGCACAACGCTGCACCCGATTAAAAAGTAAAGGATGCTCATATTAATTTTCGTTTGCGGGCAAAAAGATGGGTGGCGATGCTGGTAAATGAAATAACTGTTACAGTACTTACCGGCATAAGTATGGCAGCAAAAAGCGGCGAAAGGTTGCCGGTTACCGCATAGCTTAACCCTGCCAGATTATACATAAGCGATATTAAAAACGAAATGTGTATAACCTTAACCGCATCCTTTGAAAAGCCTAAAAAGGCTGGTATTTTTTTGAATGATCTTCCATCCAAAATCGCATCGCTACCGGGCGAAAAGTTGTTCACATCATCGGTAATGGCAATACCCACGTTGCTTTGTTTTAAGGCGCCTGAATCATTTAGACCGTCGCCAATCATCATCACCTTATGGTTTTGGGTTTGCAGGTTTTGAATAAAATCGAGTTTATCCTGCGGCGATTGGTTAAAGAGCAGGTTACTATCCGAGCCAAATAACCGCATTAAACTTTTCTTTTCATGATCCTGATCGCCCGATAGCAGGAATAAATCATAATGGCGAGCGCTTAATTTGGCTACATCCCTTAAGCCGGTTCTGAATGTATGTTGAGTGGTAAAATAGCCCAGGTAGTTATCATCAATTAAAATATGTACAATGCTTACACCCTGCGTTTGTTGAAACTGGGCGAAAACCAAGCTGCTATTGCCTACAAGTATTTTATGACCGCCTATTGTAGCGATTATCCCTTTACCCGGTATCTCCTCATATTTATCGATAGTTAATTTGGGCATTTCATTTAAATGCTTACATATTAATTTGGACAATGGATGAAGCGAATTTGAACAGGCGCTATAAATAAGCTGCTGTTGCAAGGCTGTCATTTCTATGCTTCCATTTATAGCATTGTTGTTATTGTTAGTTATCGTACCTGTTTTATCCATTACAATGGTGTCAACACTTGCCAGTTGTTCAACAACACGGGTGTTTTTTAGGTAGAAAAGATTGCGATCGAAAATACTTAGCGCGGCAGCCATGGTAAAAGGTGTGCTTAAAGCAAGGGCGCAAGGGCAGGCAACTATTAACACCGAAGTAAATGCAGCCAACCCTCGTTTATAATCAAATGGCACCCAAAAAAATAAAGCACCAAAAGCTATAACCAGTAATATAATGCTGAAATATTTACTGATTTTTTCATTGAATGTTTGGTTGCTGTTATCCTTATCTCGCGTAAAAGCCTCGTTATTCCAAAGCTGGGTCAAATAGCTTTGCGATACCGATTTTACTACTTCCAATTCTATTGCTTCACCGGTTTGCCGGCCCCCCGCATAAATAATTTCGCCAAGCGTTTTACTTACGGGCAGGGTTTCGCCGGTAACAAAACTAAAATCGACAATGGCATTGCCTTTTAACAAAATCGCATCTGCCGGGATGATCTCGTTATTACGGATAATTATCCGCTTACCAGTGTTTAACTGCGATAGTGATACCGGTTTTTCAGCTCCATCAACCAAAACATTTACAGCCACCGGGAAAAATGACCGGTAATCGCGCTCAAATGAAAGGTGATAATAGGTTTTCTTTTGGATAAACTTCCCTATCAGCAAAAAGAAAACAAGGCCGCAAAGGGTATCGGTAAAACCGGGGTCGTTATTGATAAATACATCAACCACCGAGCGGATAAATAATACACCGATGCCCAAAGCCAATGGGAAATCAATATTCAGCACCCTGTTTTTTAAGTTATGCCACGCCGATATAAAATAATCCCTACCACTATAAAACACTACCGGCAGCGAAAACAAAATATTTAACCAACCAAAAAAATGCCTGAACGATTGCTCATAAACCGAAATACCAAAATACTCGGGAAAGCTTAACAGCATCACATTGCCAAAACAAAAACCGGCCACCGCAATTTTTTGTATTAGTTTGTCTTTATTGGGCGCATTTTGTTTTTTAATAACATCATGCAGGCTTATTGCCGGTTCGTAACCAATGTTATATAACAACTCTACCAGTTGCTGTAAGTTAATTTTATGATGATCGAATCTTACATTTAATTGCTTCTTTAAAAAATCAACCCTGCTGTAATGTATTGCCAGGTTCATTTTATGTAATTGCTCCAACAACCACAAGCAAGAACTGCAATGTATCTGTGGGATATAAAGGGTGATCATACTAATATTATCATCGCGATAATCTATTAACTCGGCAATTACATCAGGCTCATTTAAATAATCAAAACGTGTATCGGTATTTGCCCTGTTTGTTCCGGGATGATCGTTATAAGAATAATAGTTTCCTAATTTATTAACCGATAGCACCTGATACACACTTTTGCATCCAAAACAGCAAAACGTTTTGTTATCAACTATATAATTGGTTGATAGGCAATCATCACCGCAATGGTAGCATTGTGTTTTATTTATGGTTTCGCTTATGATCATCACAAATATTTATTGCTCAAAACTCCATTGTTTTTACACTTTAAAGAATGACCAGTCACAGCTTAAAACATGACCATGATCACTTTTTAAGTTATATGTACAAGGTAGTTTTGACTAAATATTTAAACATTATTATGCACCATACATTTCATATACCGGTTTTGGGTTTAGGCTATTCAATTGATACACCGCTAAAGGTTGCCCGCTATGGGATATCGTCGGTTATTTCTATTGTGGATGATGAATTGATTGAACGCATCCGTGAATATCATACCCTAAAAAACGGAGAAGCTTTTGAGCCAATAAATCAATCGATACATGATTGCCGGGCAAAGCGAATTGCCGCGTACCTGAATATGATGCATGCAATGGTAAGTGAACAGTTCAGCGATCTCAAAAATCAGGATTTTATAAAAGGAAATGATATATGCCGATATTTTGAGTTGATGCCCGAAACCTCACAACTAAGGCAAGGCTATGATTTGATGGTGGACTACCCGGAATGTGAACATAAACATATCTTCCAGAATATCTTACGTAAAAAAATGACTTGCGGCGCTATTGATGTGAACATCATGGCCAAGGTTGATAAAATGAATTATAATGCCGAAGGGCAACCGGCAGGCGATGATTGCACTGAGGCACTTGCTGCACTGCGCGGCTTTGCGCTAAGCAAACTTAATTCATCTGTAATCTTATCGGCAGGGATGAACCCGCGCTTGTATAGTTATGCCGAAACTTTTGATTGTTTTTACCCTGATAAAAATGGTGAGTTAAAAAAGAAGATTATTTTAAAAGTGAGCGATTTTAGGTCGGCATTGATACAGGCTAAATTCCTGGCAAAAAAAGGCTTGTGGGTATCGGAGTTCCGGGTTGAATCGGGCCTTAACTGCGGCGGTCATGCCTTTGCTACCGAAGGCTATTTACTGGGCCCTATTTTAGAAGAATTTAAATTGAAAAGATCAGAAATGTACAATGAGCTGATCCAAATCTATCACGCGGCACTAAAAACTAAAAGCCTATTTTATGAAACTCGGCCCGTGCAACGAATAAGCGCGCAAGGCGGCATCGGTACGGCCGAAGAAAATAACTTCATCCTAAAAAACTATCAACTGGATGCTACCGGCTGGGGGAGCCCATTTTTATTAGTACCCGAAGCTACCAATGTTGATGAGGAAACTTTGGCGCGATTAACCAAAGCCGCCGAAGCTGATTTTTATGTAAGTAACTCATCACCGCTAGGGGTGCTATTTAATAATTTCAGGGATAGCGGCATGGAATTGCAACGGTTGGGCAGGCTTGAAAAAGGTAATCCCGGCAGCCCGTGCACAAAAAAATACTTGTGTACCAATACAGAATTTACCGAGCAACCTATATGTACAGCATCAAGGCAATACCAGTATTTAAAAATAATGGAATTACAAGGAGCCGACCTAAATGCTGAAGTTTATCAGCAGCAGTATGATGCCATTACCGAGAAGATTTGTTTGTGCGAAGGTTTATGTGCTTCGGCCTATATTAAACTAGGGATAAACAAGCCGAGGGAAAATAAAGCGGTAGCTATTTGCCCGGGGCCCAACCTGGCCTATTTTAACAGGCTGTATTCGTTGGATGAAATGGTAAAGCATATTTATGGGCACATTAATCTTTTGGATAAAGTAAAACGGCCCCACATGTTTATAAAAGAGCTAAACCTGTATATAGATTATTTACAAAAAGACCTGCAGGCGCAGTTAATAACGCTCACCGGCAAAAAGAAAAAATACTTTCACAATTTTAAAAATCAGTTACAGCAAGGTATCAATTACTACAAAGAGTTGGTGAACAGGCTGCCCAATCAAACAGCGGAAATGTTGCAAAGCTGGTATGCCGAACTATCAGATTCGGAGTTTACACTTAACCAAATTGATTTGGAAATAAGTTTAAATACAGATATTGTTTAATGGCTTTACATCATGCTGTGAAGTGACGCTTATCATTTAACGGCTAGTTGCAATTACTCATCTTTATTAAAAATAAAAATGATGGAACCGGAAATTATCAAACAGCAAAGTGGGCTCAACATAAACCAAATTAAAGGCAATGTTGACAAGGTATTGGTAGAATATATTTTAAAAGTAGCTTCGGGTATCAGGATAGATATACAAGGTAATACGGTTGTGTTAAACGGCAAAGTACACTCCTGGGCCGAACGTACGCTCATTACCCACGAGGCTTGGGCTACGCCGGGGGTATTAGCAGTGGTAGATCAAATTGCTATTGAATATGATTGATACGATGGCAGGCTATCCCACAGCGAAAAAGTGATCAAAGTCATTTTTCTGCTTGAAAATAATTACATTTTGTTTGCCGCGCTTTACTCATATTTGTGATAAAGCTCATTATTTGATATGGAAAACGCCGCCCTGTTGCAAGCAATTATTCAAAATGCTATTGATGGTATTATTACTATTGATGACAGGGGAATTGTTGAAACCATTAACCCATCGGCTTGCGCGCTTTTTCAATATACCCCAGAAGAGGTTGTAGGTAAAAATATTGCAATGCTGATGCCGCAGCCTTATAAGCAGGAGCACGATAGCTATATTAACAGGTACCAACACACCGGCCATGCGCATATTATTGGCATTGGCCGGGAAGTAACCGGGCTAAAAAAAGACGGTACAACGTTTCCATTTAAGTTAGGGGTTAGCGAGGTGCAGTTTTCGGGCAGAAAAATCTATACAGGTTTTATCCATGACATTACCCGCGAAAAAGAGGCTGAAGAAAAACTTAGGGAATATGCCACACACCTGGAAGATGAGGTTGAAAAAAGAACCATCTGGCTAAAAGAATCGGTTACCGCCTTACAGGAAGCAAAGGAGGAAGTTAGCCAATCGCTCGAAAAAGAAAAAGAATTGGGGCAGCTTAAAAGCCGGTTTGTATCCATGGCTTCGCACGAGTTTAGGACACCTTTAAGCGCGGTTCAATTATCATCCTCGCTTATCGAAAAATATGCACAGCCATTTGATAACGCAAATATCCGTAAGCATGTTGCTAAAATTAAAAACGCGGTTGGTAACCTTACCACTATTTTAAACGATTTTCTTTCGCTCGAAAAGCTGGAAGCAGGCAAGGTTGAGCTATCTCAAACCGAATTTGACCTGGTAAAGCTTTCTGAGGAGATTATCGAAGAAATGCAGCTGATCGCCAAACAAAATCAAAATATTATCTATCAGCATACCGGCACGCAAAAGTTTGTCAATCTTGATCCAAACCTGTTGAAAAACTGTGTGATAAATTTGATTGCCAACGCGATAAAGTACTCTGGCGAAAACACTTTTATTGAGTTTAATACCGAGATAAATGACCATACCTGTATTGTTACCATAAAAGACAATGGCATAGGCATACCCGAAGCTGATCAGAAACATTTGTTCGAGGCCTTTTTCAGGGCGCACAATACGGGTAATATTCCGGGTACGGGGCTTGGGTTAAATATTGTTGCCCGCTACGCCGGCTTAATGAACGGGCGGGTTGAGTTTAAAAGCCAATTGAATAAAGGCACGTTATTTACCATAACCTTTTTATTATCATGATTAAAAAAGTATTAATTATTGAAGATAACAATGATATACGCGAGAATATTGTGGAGATACTGGAACTGGCTAATTACGAAGTTTTTTATGCCGATAATGGTAAAACCGGTGTTGAGATTGCCATTAAGAATTTGCCTGACATTATTTTGTGCGATATAATGATGCCAGAGTTGGATGGTTATGGCGTGTTATACATGCTTAATAAAAACCCGCAATTGGCAGCCATACCTTTTATCTTTTTAACTGCCAAAGCCGAGCGGCTTGATTTGCGCAAAGGCATGGAAATGGGCGCCGATGACTATTTAACAAAGCCTTTTGATGATATGGAATTGCTGAATGCCATTGAAAGCAGGCTGAAGAAGAAAGAAGTACAGGAACAGTTTTACAGTAAATCCCTGGATCACTTAAATACCCTCATTAATAAAAATAATGGGCTTACCGAGTTAAAAAACATCATCAAAGAACGCAAAATCCGTCAGTTTAAAAAGAACCAGGTTATCTATTACGAAGGCGATAAAGGGACTGGCCTTTACCTCATAATATCTGGTAAAATTAAAACCATAAAACTGGCTGAAGACGGCCGGGAATTGATGACCGGCATTTATACCAATGATGATTATTTGGGTGTGCAGGCCATGCTATCTCATGAGCCTTTTTCTGATACAGCAACCGCTTTAGAGGATACTACACTCTGTATTATCCCCAGGGAACAACTGGACGAACTGTTAAACTTATATCCTGATGTGGCACGCGAGTTTATTAAGCTGCTGGCAAATGATATTCGCGAAAAGGAAGAGCAGTTGCTGCAAATGGCTTATAATTCTGTGCGTAAAAGGATGGCCGAGGCCATTGTTAAACTTTTACGCCAAAAAGAAACTGAGGATAATACGATAAAAATTTCGAGAGAAGATCTTGCAGCGATGGCCGGTATGGCAACCGAAACCGTGAGCCGGACATTATCCGATTTTAAGGATGAAGGCTTGATTGGCAAAAAAGGTAGCGTTATTACTATACTTAATGCCGATAAGCTGTCAAAAATGAAAAACTGATATAAATCACTTTTCTTACTGATGCCGCTCATGTTATAGGTAATCGATTAGCAATATTTTTGATTAAAATTTATTGCGCATGAAAGCAGTTGCATATAGCATTAAACCTTTTGAGAAAGAGTTTTTGGCGAGGGCCAATCAAAAAAAACACGAAATAACACTTATTTCTAACCACCTAACTATTGATACTGCTATATATGCAGAGGGTAAGGATGCGATTATCGTATTTACCAATGATGATGTATCTGCCCCGGTAGTTGATAAGCTGGCTGAACTGGGAATTAAATATATTGCGGCACGTTGCGTAGGTACTGATCAAATTAATAAACAGCGTGCAGCAAAATATGGTATCAAATTAGCCAATGTACCATCCTATTCGCCACAAGCCATTGCCGAACATACGGTTGCTTTAGCTCTGGCGTTGAGTCGTCGTTTGATAAAGGCCGATCATAATAGTCACTTATTTGATTTCAGGAATGATAATCTCATCGGCTTCAACTTCTCCGGTAAAACAGTAGGTATAATTGGCCTTGGCCAAACCGGGATGGCAACTGCTCAGATATTTAACGGTTTAGGCTGCAAAGTTATTGGGTACGATAAATATTCCCCGGAAGGTATCCACAATATTAATCAGGTTGATTTGAATGAGTTACTGACTTCAGCTGATATTATTTCGCTGCATATACCCTTTACTAACGAAACTGAGCATTTGATAAACGAAGCAACGCTTGATAAAATGAAGGATGGCGTAATGCTTATCAATACCTCAAGAGGCGGTATTGTTAAAACCCACGATGTGTTGGTTGCTTTGGATATGGGAAAAATTGCTTACCTGGCACTTGATGTTTATGAATATGAAAAAGGGCTGTTTTTTGAAGATCATAAAAACGATGTATATAAAGATCCCATAATTAAAAATTTACTGGCGAGGGATAATGTGATCATTACCCCGCATCAAGCCTATTTAACCCGTGAGGCTTTGCAGGAAATTGCCGATCAAACCATTCATAACCTTGATATGTGGCAGCAAAACGCCTGCGTTGGCAAGGCGTGCGTTTGCGCTAAGAATTGCCGTGTGGCTTTAGTATCCCAATCATCTACTTTAAAATAACTTATTATGTATCCGCTATTAGCGCAAAAATATAACGTGGCTGCTCCGCGTTACACCAGCTACCCTACGTTACCTTATTGGGATAATAATAAATTTAGTGTTGATGCATGGAAAACTTCGGTTAAAAGGTCATTTATTGAAAGCAATAATAAGGATGGCATAAGTATTTACATTCATTTGCCTTATTGCGAAAGCCTCTGTACTTATTGCGGTTGCAATACTCGCATAACCAAAAATCATCGTGTAGAAATTCCATACATTAAAGCAGTATTGCAGGAATGGGATAATTACCTGGCAATTATGCACGGAATTCCTGTTATTAAAGAAATACATTTGGGCGGTGGTACGCCAACCTTTTTTAGCGCCGAAAACCTGCAATTATTGATCAACGGAATAATGAGCAAAGCAATTAAACACCCTGATGCTGAATTTAGCTTCGAGGCACACCCCGATAATACAACGGCCGATCACTTACAAACGTTGCATGAGCTTGGTTTTACCCGGCTAAGTTTAGGCATACAAGATTTTAACCCCAAAGTCCAGTTCATCATAAACCGGCACCAAACTTATGAGCAGGTAAAGCTTGTAACGCAACTCGCACGGAAAATTGGTTATACTTCTGTAAACTATGACCTCATTTACGGGTTGCCATTACAAACCCTTGATGGGTTAATGAACACCATGGAACTTGTTACCGGTTTGATGCCCGACAGAATTGCATTTTATAGTTACGCCCATGTACCATGGATAAAACCAGGACAAAGGTTCTTTACAGAAAAGGACCTTCCTAACGCCCAGCAGAAAACCAATTTGTATGAAACAGGCCGTGCAATACTTCAGCATTTTGGTTACCGGGATATAGGAATGGACCATTTTGCTTTACCCGCAGATACACTTAGCCAAGCGGAGTGCTTGGGTGATTTGCATCGTAACTTTATGGGTTATACCCACCAGCATACGCAATTATTAATCGGGTTAGGCGTATCTGCCATTAGTGATTCATTATATGCGTTTGCACAAAATGTTAAAACTGTTGAAGAATACCTGCAATTTGTTAATCATGATATTCCGGTATTTAAAGGTCATGGTTTAACTAATGAAGACTTAATACTCAGAAAGCATATTACCAACATCATGTGTAAAGGGTACACCGTATGGAACCAATATCTTGAACCATGTAACGTATTGCTGGAAGGACTGGAAAGATTAAAGCCACTATCAGAAGACGGATTGGTTGAAGTTAATCAATGGGAAATTAAGGTTACACCAATTGGTAGACGGTTTTTGCGTAACATATGCATGGCTTTGGATGCACGGCTTTGGGCGAAACAACCCCAAAGCCAAATGTTTAGTATGGCTATTTAGTTATACTAAATTTGGGCCTATAATATTTATTAAAAATTATGTTAAGCGAAATTAAACTGGTATCATTTATATTTATTTTATAAAAAAACACTATATCAATAGTTTATATTTAACTAATAAACTGCTAATAATATTAATCCTCCAAAAACGGGTTCGAAAACTTGCCCCTACTGGCTAAAGAAACCCCTTGAGTTATCAAATGTCACTAGCCCACACTGGACAAATTTCGAACTGCTTCTTAGAGGATCTGAGAAAAATGGCATTTTAAAATTCCTTTTCGCTCACGGTTCGAGCCCAATTTGTGGAGCCAGAATGGGCAAGCACGAAAATTCGGTCGCTTGCCCTTCTTTTTACCCCCTATCACACTGTTATCAAGTAAATAGGAGAATATAATTCGCTCAGCTTACCGGTTTGATGTTGTAAGTTCTCTAAAGTGAATTTTCCGGGATGTATCGAAGAAATTAGTTCTATCTTTCCTAAATATTGGACAAGAAAAAATGTAGACACTTAGCAAAATCACATTAGTAGCGAATTTTTATACTATCTAAAAATAAGAGCGATACTGCATATCATTTATAGTATTTTAAAAAAGTATTGCTGCCCGAAAGCAACAATACTTACTACATTTTTATTTCACATTGCCATCAGCATCAAGTTCAATAACATTGTAGCCTAAATCCTGAAGTCCCGGAGCTAACTGGTCTTTGTCGCCAACAACCAATGTTACCATTTGATCAATGTTGAGGTATTGTTTGGCTAAACCATTAATTTCGCCTGCCGTCATTGTTGAAAGTATTTTGTTTTCCTCATCAACAAATCCGGGTTTTAAATCATATAGCTGAATGCGGTAAAGAAAAGCGGCTTTTTGCCCATTAGTTTCATATTTTAACGCATCACTTTGTCCTATAGAACTTTTAGTAAAGGCTAGCTCATCGGGAGTAATTCCATTATCAGCATAGCTTTTTATATCTTTAAAAAACTCTGTTACTGCACTATCAGTTGCAGCTGCTCTAACACCAGCACTGGCAATAAAAATGCCACCAAATTTGCCGGAATTATAGCCGGAACTTGCACCATAGGTCCAACCCTTTTCTTCGCGCAAATCAATATTTAAACGGCTATTGAAACCACCGCCTAATGCATAGTTAGTAAGCCCCAAACGATAGAAAGTTCCGGTTGCGTCATAATTAAGCCCGCTTACATAACCTGTTCGTATTTCCGACTGTGCGGCATGGGGTACATTAACGATGTATATTGTTTTTTTAACAACCGGGTTAGCAGAGGTATCTGCCGCAGGGATATCAATATGTTTTTCTTTCCAATTATTCAGGAAAGCAAGCTTAGTTTTAATTTCCGGTTCTGTTATATCGCCTACGGAAACTACAGATGTGATGTTTGGCGCAAAATAGCTATCGTAATAAGCCTTTACGTCTGCCAGTGTAATCTTATCTATTGTTTGCTCGTTACCACTTAAACCATAAGTACGGATATTTTCCTTTCCGTATAAAAGCTTGTTAAACACGGTGGATGCAATGCTAGCCGGCTGGGTTTTAGCGATCTGCAAGTTTTGTACATCCTGTTTTTTAATACGGTCAAGTGCCTCTTGTGTAAATTTCGGCTGAAACATACGTTCTTGTAACAGTTGCAGTGTTTGATCCAAGTTTTTTGTTAGCGATGATACGGAGAAGGTAGTTTCTGTTGGTGTGGCATTTACGTATATCGAACTTCCTAATTTTTCAAGTATCGCGTTCATCGCCTCAGCTGTATACTTTTGCGTTTCGTCATTTAATAACTGTGCGACAACAGTTGGCAGGCCTGCTTTAGCGGGGTTTTTAGCTGCGAGAAGACCGCCGCCTTTTATGGAAACCGACAAAGTAACTTCGGGAATTTCATTGGTGTAAGCACCTATCATTTTAATTCCATTATGCGTAGTTGCAGTCCAATAAGGAGGGACTTTTATGATTGGGTTAGCACCAGTGGCAGGCATCTTATTCCGGTCGAAATGATCCTTAGCCATATGGTAAACTAATTTATCATAACCGTAATCGGGCGCATTATAATTAGTTTGTTTTACCGCATAATTATCAGGCGCAGCCGGTTGCTGATCAGTACCTTTAGGTAAAACACTTAAAATAACAGCGTGCTTACCTTTTATATATTGATCGTAAACGCGCATAATATCAGTTTTAGAAACCTTGCGGATGTCGGCCAGTTCCCTTCCTATTTGGTTTGGGTCGCCGGTAAAGGTTTGTGACATGGCCAGTTCCTCAACTTTGCCTGATACGCTGGATAATGAATTGATAAAATTAGCCTCTGCGCTGCCTTTAAAGCGAGCAAGGTCATCATCAGTAACGCCGGTTTGCTCAAACTCTGCAAATGATTGCTCAACCAGTTTCTTCATATCACCAAGCGTTTGCCCGGGATAGGGTAACGCCTCTACACCAATTTCGCCCGCAAGCTCAAAATTGTCGGATCCCATCGAAGCTTCTGCTGCTTTACGGGTTTTAATAAAGTTTTTATAAAAGATAGAATTTTTACCCTGACCAATAATTAATGATAAGGCATCCAAAGCAGCTGCATCCTTATCATACATTTTTACCCCGGGATAAACAATATAAAGTAGAGGTAACTTCGCGTAATTATCTGTATAAGAAACATAACGATCGGCATTTAAAACAGGTGCCGGCAATATTGTTTTTTCAACTTTGGGCACTTGCGGTATCGAACCAAAATATTTTTCTATCCAGGCAAGAGTTTGTTTCGGGTTTATATCCCCACCAACGGTAATGGTTGCATTATTAGGGCCGTACCAGCGCAAAAAGAATTGCTTAAGATCATTCACGCCCACTTTATTCAGATCTTCGATATACCCTATCGTTAACCATGAATAAGGGTGGCCATATGGATAAAGGTTTTTAGCAGCTGCTTCGCCCGCTAAACCGTAAGGACGGTTGTCATAATTTTGCCCTCTTTCATTTTTAACGGTAGCACGCTGGATCTCAAATTTCTTTTGTGTAACCGCGTTCATTAAAAAGCCCATCCGGTCAGATTCCAGCCACAGCATTTTTTCCAGCTGATTGTTTGGCACTGTTTCAAAATAAGTTGTCCTGTCGCGTGAGGTGTTTCCATTAAGGGTTCCCCCAGCGGCTGTAATTAGTTTAAAGTGATCGCCGCTTTTAACGTGATCCGAACCTTCAAACATCATATGTTCGTAAAAATGGGCAAAGCCCGACTTACCAATTTCCTCGCGTGCGGACCCCACGTGATAAGTAATTTCTACATGCACCAAGGGATCTGAATGATCTTCGGCAAGTATTACAGTTAAGCCATTAGGCAATACATATTTTTGAAAAGGTATAACCAATTCGTCACCCTTTTTAGTGACTTTTTCGATCAGTTTAGGTTGTTGCTGGGCAATTACGCCGTTAAACTGCAAACTTAGCGCTATTAATAAACAGCTTTTAATTAGTACTTTTTTCATTAAGGTGGTTTGTTATATAATATATGTTCAAAGCCTCTTGTAATACAAGAAACCAAAGATTTAGGCGCTTAAGCCTCAATCTTAAAAAGTGGCAGAACAATTATTAAGTCTTATTTAAATATTTGGGCCAGTTTATTATTGAGGGCAGTTCCTTGCAAATTTGCATTGGCAATAATTTTTCCATCACGGTCTATCAGAAAAAATGACGGCACGCCACCGATGCCATATGATCTTACCGCTTCGCTTTTAAAAGCTTTCAAATCAGATACCTGTATCCAGGGAAGGCCATCATCTGCGATGGCTTTCAGCCAACTTTTCCGGTCATTATCAACAGATACCGAAATGATTTCAAAGCCTTTATCTTTATACAGTTTGTATTGAACCTTTAGATTGGGGCTTTCAGCACGGCACGGTTCGCACCAGCTTGCCCAAAAATCTATCAGTACTATTTTACCCTTTAAATCAGCTAATGATACAGGGTTGCCATTTACGTTATTTAGTGTAAATAAAGGTGCAGGATCACCTACGTTTATAGCGTGCGCAGCTTTAATCCGCTGTGCTATATCTTTGCCTAAATTAGTTGCTTTTAATTCTGGGGTAAATGCATCATAAATAGGTTCGGTTAACGCAACATTCATTTTTGATCCGGCTGATTCTTCCAAAGCCACCAATCCAAAAAATGAATCCGGATGGTCTTTGGCAAATTGGATCTGTTTGACTTTTCGGTCGGCTATTGCTTTACGAAATTTTAAATCCAGCGCCTTGGTAAAGTCGGTGTCTTTTTTCTGTTCAGGGGTGCCACTATTATATTCATTATTAAACACCCTATCTATCTCCATAATTGATCCACCAATGGCTTTATTATATGCAGCGTACTGATCATAAGTTTTAGAACCCGTGATCCGGGCATTTATTAAGGAGTCATTAGAGGTAATGATTATATTTTCGTTTGCAAAGTATGGATAGATATTATCTCCGCCTCTATAAATTGATAAATGCTTCCCTTCTCCATTATGGCTTACCGAAATGCGCGCGGCAGCAATTCCTGAAACATGCCCGGCGAAATGAAAAGTTCCGTTGACCAGTACTGTGGAATCTTCGCCACCACCCTCATAATCAAGATAGATCATAGCTGGTTTATTCAGGTTGCCAATTTTGCCGGATATAGTAAAATTTGGCGTTTGTGCTGCCGCAAAAAAGGGCAGTATTGAAAATAATACTAAAATTTTGATTTTCATATTGTTACTGTTAGTAGCTTATTAAATTTGTGTGTTTATATACTCAGGATTTCAGCTCAATAATCTTCTTTTGTGGCTGAAGGCATTTATTATCATTGCAGGTTTGGTAGTATAGTCCACATTCAATTACTTCACCGGGCTTTAAATTTGTTACGCTAATTTTAAAGGTGACAGCGTCCTGATAAATAAAAATATTGTCAAAACCAGGGTAGGGCAACCCTGCCGAGCTTTCCCAACCTTTCGAATCGCTTTTAGCACCTTCAGGTAGCTCTATTGATGGCTCGGTTAAAATATAAGGGCTGCCTGGGGGCAGGTAAGCATAAATATGCCAACCCTCCAATATATTGGCTTCGATAACGATCTCTGCACTTTTTCTATCCATTCCGTATATTAGTTTACCTGTAACACTAACGGGGTCATTGGCTGTTGGAGCTGTAACTTTTTCCGGCTTAACGGAAGCGGAAGTATCAGTTGCTTTAGGTGATTGACTATCAGTGTTGACCATAAACTTAAACCCTCCTGCTTCTGTATAAAACAGGTTAATTTTATTTTTTTCATACCAGCTTTTCCATTCACGGGCAGTTGAAAACTTTTCGGTAGTATACCGTTCCAAAAGGCGGTGTGCAAGCGGATCATTTTCATCTTTTTGCAAAATGCTGATGCATTTTTCCAGCAGTAATAAACTTCTGTTTGAGATTCCCAATTTCAGGGCATCGCTATCCAACTGCACGCTTTGAAAACCAGCAGGATAAAAATATTCATAGTTATCCATAAAGTATTTGTGATAAAGTTTGGTATTTGTTCCAAATTGTTTGAAAAGCTCCGGGCCTTCCCATTGCTTTAAATAATCGGCAAAGCTTTGTACTTCATCAGATAACGTCATTTTCAGAAACATTTCATTGCCTTTGCCAATATCCTGCCCTGCAGCTTTTTTATCTCTCAGGTCCTGTTGCATTTTTTTCAATCTCGCGTTACCTTCTTTCCTGGCAATAAGGCTTTTGTTGTATAAATCTTCGTTGGCACGATAGTTTAATTCGTTAACCTCCTCCCGTGTTGCCTGTTGTATTTTTTTTACGATGGGAGATTTTCTATCGAATTTTTTGATGTAACAAATGGTATTAATAAAAACAAGGTTTGCTTCATCGGTCATAAAATCGGGCGAAGCTGCAAAACCCCACATAAAGTAATTGCCATGGCGACCTAATGCCACTGCCTCTGCATTTTTAAGACAATCACCACCCGATATTACTTCGGCATCAGGTGAATCATTAAACCCTTCACCATGTGCAACCATACCAATCAGGTAGGGATTTTTTTCATCCATACCATCAGCGTTAACCACACGCCACATCGGCATTGTTTTTGGAGTTGCAGCACCCTGAAATCCATTAAAAAAGCCTCCCGGAGTTGGGCGGGTAACCATGGTTAAATTAACCTTATTGGGTGTGTTAAATATTTCATGCCCGGTTTTAATATTCAGCGCATCACTTTCGAGGCATTGACAATACCAATCAAACTTTAAACCTATGGGGATACCGATATCGGGTGCTACCGCAGCCATTAAAATAGCAGGGCGGTTAAAATTTGCCGGCAGATTAACCGGGTAAGCATCAAAAATGGTAACATCAACCGAATCAGACATTTTTACATCATAATCCCTGCCATCTATTGTTTTTACTAACGCAAAATGCTTCTCCAAAAAACTTTTAAAAGCGGGCATACGGCTTTTGTAAAATTCTGCATACCGCTTTTCGGATGGCATATACCAAACCAGTTTGGCAGGCATAGGCTTTTGAGGATCATAGCCAACATACAAAACCCTCAGCGGAATTTTTGATTGTTTTAAGGCGAATATATTTGCTTTAGCTGCGTAAGAAATAGTTGCGGTGAGTATCAGCAACATTATTATTAGCATATATTTTTTCATATTGATATAGATTTTAATATTTAAAAATTGCGGTGAGCGCTTTATCCAGGTCGTCATCAGTCATCTCATTATCTCCATAGCGGCCTATGATCCTTCCGGCCGGATCTATCAGAATTTTAACAGGCAGCGATTGAATATTATACAGATGGTTTAAATCATCAGGATTAGCAACACTTTTGCTGCCCGGGGTTGCAGTTGCCCCGCGTAGTACCTGGTGCCATAAATTGGTACTATCCTGTTTTACCGCATTTTTCCATTGCGTTTGTCGCTGGCCATCATCAGCAATACCAATGATATCAAACCCTTTAGAATTATATTTATGATACAAAGTGATTAAATGAGGGTTGCTTTTTCGGCAGGGCACACACCAACTGGCCCAAAAATCAAGCAGTACGTATTTGCCCCGGAAACTTTCTAAATCCAGTGCATTTCCGTTGATATCACTAGTTTCAAAATTCGATGCCTTTGAACCAATAGCTCCTCCGGTTGTATCGGCTGCTATTATTGATATACTACTATTTATTGTTATAAAACAACCTTTTGCTATAGATGTATGCCATTGAAAAACAGTAAAAAAGACTACAAGAAAACCTACACTTTTACTTTTCATTTTTTGTGAATTGAGCAAAGACCTCCCCCGGCGCATCAGATATGATGCGCTGAGGATAATCTTATAACATTGATATTTACTTGCTGTAGCCCGGGTTTTGCGGGCCGATATTAGGGTTACTTACAAACTCCGCATGCGGAATAGGTAAAATATATTGAACAGTACTGGTTATAGTAGGCCGTATTTGTGTAATCATTGCCAACGGCAGCCTTAACAAAGCCATCCACTCTATGCCATCCTCACCAACAAAGTTACGGGCATATTCATAGTAGATTTGTTGCGATACTTCATCAGCTGTGGTTGCGGCATTAACAGCCGTAAAATCAGTTACACCTGCTTTACTCATTACAGTTTCGAGCGTGGTTTTCGCAGCATTCAAATCACCACCCGAACGGGCGGTGGCTTCAGCCAGCATCAGGTAAACTTCTGAAAGGCGAAAAGCATAGGCTACTTCTGAAAGTTGAGTTGAAACTTTTACCGGCTGGATATATTTTATAAAATAGAAATTGCCCACATTGTTGGTATCCGCTGCACCAATAACCCAGTTGTAACGAGGGTCGTTAGCCAGCAATGTGGCTAAAGCAGGTTTGGCCTCATAAAAGGATGATGCCCCGATAAATTCTAAGCTGGAATTTGAATAATACAAATATTGATTAGCCTGCGGTTGTATACCCAGTATAACTTCATTACTGGCCAATCCTTTGGTGTAAAAAATGTCTTTTTCATTTGGTTCCAGGGAATATGGGCTTCCGCTAATGATTGTATTGCCCAAAGCTATCGCCTGGGTTAGGTCATCACCCTGATTTCTACTTAGCAGTACCCGCATTTTGAGCGCCATTGCAGTCCATTTATTTACATAAACATTGCTGCTGCTATCTGCGGCATTGGCTATAGCATAGTTCAGGTCGCTTAAAATAAAAGTATAGCAAGCGCTTACGGTACTACGCGGCAAATTAATATTGGTTAAGTTGTTAAACTGGCTTTCAATTATAATACCGTATTGGCTGGTAGGATCAAACCATTGCCCAAAATAGCTTAGCAATTTAAAATGCCCAAAAGCCCTTAAAAACCGTGCTTCTGCCAGGATCTGTGTTTTACGGCCATTTGAAAATTTATTATCGGCAAGCGCCCCCACAGCCTGATTAACGCCGTTAGCGGCATTAATGAGTGTATAATACCTGCCCCATTCTGTACCATACACCGTATTCCCGAAAATATCCGACTCATCATCGGTAGCCCCGTTTCCAGATCCGATATAGCCGGCGAAAAGAGAACCCATTATTTTATTGTTGTTCCAGTTTGTTGAAGTATTATTGGCATTCGCCAAACAATAATAAACACCATTTAGTGCTACGTTGGCACTTGGCTCATCAACTATTGCATTACCTTCTACTTCTGCGTTCTGTGGAAGCGCATTTAGTTCCTTTCTACAGGCGGACTGCGAAAACAATGCGACAGCCAGTAAAATATATATTAACTTCTTCATTTTCTTATTTAATTTAAAATCCAATTCTAAAACCTATGATGTATTGTTTAACAGTTGGATAAGAGCTTGCATCGCTGTAGCCACTTATCAAGCTATATGGATCATTACTTACTTCAGGATCAGGACCGGGATACTTTGTAATGGTAAACAGGTTGGTGGCAGAAACATAAATAGAAGCAGATTGGATTTGCCATTTCTGCATAAGTAGTTTAGGCAACTGGTATGATAGCGTAACAGATTTTAGCTTAACAAACGAGCCGTTAAAAATATCATTACTTGCAGTACCTATGTTTCCATTTTGCCCATAGATCACTCTTGGGATATCAGATGATGTATTTTGTGGTGTCCATGCGCCCAATATGCCAACCCCTTTGTTGGATAAATTAGTTACGCTATTATTATTAATGTCGTACAGATAAAGTATCTGACCACCGTAAGAATAATTGAATAAGCTGGTTAATGAAAAGCTTTTGTATGTAAACGTGTTGGTATAACCACCATAAAACTTAGCTTCTGCATTACCTATAACTAAACTACTGTTCGGATAGCCATAAGGAGTTTGCGCATACATGGCATCGCCAATATTTAAATAAGGAGTAATGTATGGATACAACGAGTACTTGGCTTTATACGCTGCAAGTTGAGCTGGTGTATTAATGATCCCCTCATATTGCTGGCCATAAAACAACCCAAGTGATTTCCCGTTTTCGATAATCGTGTTTCCAAGGTAAATGCCTGACTCATTAGGATCAGAAAAAGCCTGGCTGAGATTGGATACCTGGCTACGGTTAAACGAAATGTTAAATTCGCTATTCCAGGTAAAATGCTTGTTTTTAATGATAACACCTGTTACATCAATTTCCAAACCCCGGTTCCTGATATCGGCAATATTGGCAATTACACTACCATAGGCAGAACTTGGTGCGAGGTTTTCGTTAAACAGTAAACCTGAAGTTTGTTTTTGATAGATACCTATGTCGCCGGTAATACGTGATTTAAAGAAAGAGAAATCAACACCGGCATCTTTTTGCAGGGTAGATTCCCACTTAAGCGCATCATTGCCAAGTTGTGTAGGCACAACTGCATTGGTACCGTTGTAAGTTGCGGGCGTATATAAAGTACGATAAAGATAATCGCCAATATTTTGTGTACCGGTATAACCAGCGCTCGCCCTAAGTTTTATATCGTCTATCCAATTAACATCCGACAAGAATTTTTCCTGCGATATGCGCCAGGCTACACCACCCGATGGGAACAGCGCTGTGCGGTTATCCTGGGGAAACTTCGATGATGCATCAGAACGCCCGGTAAATGTAAACAGGTATTTATCTTTATAAGAATAGTTAGCACGTGCATAAAAACTCAATAATGAGTTTTGTAATGATGATGCAGTCGATGGTAAGGTAACTGCCGCCGATGAAAGATCAGTTAGCGTAACATCATTTGGATAGGATTCGCCATTGGCAGTAAATGAATTACTTTTATACTCCTCCCAGGATGTACCGGCTACAACATCAAGGCTATTATCTGCATTAAATTGTTTGTTATAGGTTAACGTATTTTCAAAAAACAAATCAGTAGTTTCTGTTTGCCCTTGGGTACCTAAACCATTATTGGATGAACCCGCCCCGGCATCTGTGGCAATTAAGGCTGTGCTCGGCGTGTAATCTATCTGATTGTATTGATTATAGTTTACAGAGGCTACACTTTTAAACTTCAAATTTTTGAGTATATCGTACTCCAGCGATACCGACCCCAGTAGCGATGCAGTTTTTCCCTGGTTAATCCCATTGGTAAGTAAAGACAATGGATTTTGTATTCCGCTTGATACAAATGCGCCCAAATTAGCACCGGTAAAGGTATTAATCGATCCATCTGCGTTATATGGTGATAGTGTGGGGGGCGCAAGCAATGCCTGCGTATAGGCACCATTAGTTATATGGTTGGTTGTAAACCCATAATCAAGGTTTGTAACTGTACGTAATTTACTGGTTATGTTATTATCTAAATTAACCTTACCAGAGATACGTGTAAAATCTGTACCCTTTATTACTCCATCTTGCCCAGTGTAGGAAAATGAAGTATAATACCTCGAATTTTCGCCGCCGCCACGTACGGCAAAATCTGCATTTTGTTCAAAGGCATCCCGCAGTACCAGGTTCATCCAATTAGTATTGGCAGTACCTAAATAATTTGGTGTATGCAAAATACTATTGGCTACGCTATTAACAGGTTGCCCCAAAGCTGTTTGCGCATCGCTTAAGTTTTGAGCAGCTTCCGTCATAACCATCTTGTACTGATCTGCATTAAGCACTTTCTGTGCTATCGGGGTTGAGAAACCAGTGAAATAGTTAAATTCGATAGATGGCTTTTGATTGTATTTTCCCTTCTTCGTAGTAATAATTACTACTCCGTTAGCTGCCTTTGATCCATAAATAGCTGTTGCAGAAGCATCTTTTAATATGTCGATCGATTCTATATCATCGATATTCAATCCCCCCAGGCTGTTTAAACCACGCGAAAATGAACTACTTATAGATCCGCCATTATTATCGCTTCCTGATACGGGATTGGGGACTTCACCAGCACCTTGCAAATACTGATCAGATACTGTAAGCTGCACTCCATCAATAATATATAAGGGGTCATTTCCGCCTAATATGGAGGTTCCGCCACGAATCCGTATTTTGGCTACGCCACCCGGCGAACCATCACTTTGTACCACCTCTACGCCTGCCGCTTTGCCTGATAGGGCTTGATCAACACTGGTAAACGGTACATCTTTTATATCATCTATATTTACCGATGATACAGATCCTGTAAGATCCTTTCTTTTGGTTGTTCCGTAACCAACTACCACTACCTGATCTAAAACAGCTGATTCGGGCTCGAGCGTAATATTTACTATTGTTTGTGCCGTTAGTACCACCTCTTTAGTTTTATAACCTATAAAACTAAAAACCAACACATCACCATTGGTGGCAGCAATAGTAAAATTACCTTCGCCATTGGTTGATACACTCCTGCCCTCTCTATTTTTAATTTTTATACTTACGCCTTGTATGGGGTCACCTTTTTCATTCAACACCTTTCCTTTAAAAACTACAGTCATATCCAAAGAAGATTTAATCTTATCCAAAAGTGTTTCTTCCTTTTTTTGGATAACGATGGTTTTATTTATGATGGTATAGTTTAGTGGCTGATCGGTAAAACAAGTGCTTAATACGTCGTCAAGTGTCGCGTTCTTAAAATCAGCATCTACCTTATTAGCATATTGCAGATCCTGATCATTATAAAAAACAAGATAGCCTGTTTGCTTTTCAATGAGATTTAAAACCTTCTCGAGTGAAGCATTTTTTTCATTGATCGTTATTTGACTATAAGCAGCGGCACTAACATTTGTAAGGCCTATTATCAACAGGAAAGTAGTTATTTTCATAACCAAAATTAATTGGGGGGGTAGCCATACTTTAGGCATGGCTATAGAGAAAGCATTAAATTTCATTACTTTTGTAAAAGTTTGGGTTAATGTTGTTAATCTGTGAATTAAAATAGTTTAAACTCCTGCTTTGTGCTGATACTAAGGGCAGGATAGGTTAACTCAGGCTGTTGCCGGTTAAGTGTACCACCACTTTTCCGGCTTTTTTTATGAGTTCCTTTTTTGGGGATTAATGCTGTTTTCGTAACTGTCTTATCATTTTTTTTTAGTTTAAAAGGTGAATATTAGGGTATGCATTTATTAATCTGTAATTACAATAATTTTTTTGCCGGTAATTTCAAAGTGCAGGCCTGTATAACTCAATATTTGTAAAAATTGGGATGCATTGCAGTTTCTTGAAATATTGCCGGTAAAGGTTTTAGCAGGAATTTTGTTGTTGTTGTAGCTGATATCCACATCATACCAACGTGCCACCTGCCTCATAATTGATTCAATACTTGCCTTTTTAAATTGAAACAATCCATTTTTCCAGGCCATAGCTTCATCTGTATCCACGTTGTTAAGCACTTGTATTTCATGATCAGCAGTACCCGGTTTTACCTGAGCCTGCTCACCGGGGATTAGGGTTATCATTTTCGTATCATCTGTAACCGTTACTTTACCTTGCAACAACGTGGTTTTAATAACCGGCTCATTTGTGTAAGCATTTATATTAAAATGTGTTCCTAATACCTCTACCGTTTGTCCGCCTCCTGTTACTTTAAAAGGTTTGGCAGCGTTATGGGCAACTTCAAAATATGCTTCGCCGGTTATTTCCACATCACGCTCATTCCCGGCGAATACTGTAGGATATTTAATTGATGATGCTGCATTAAGCCATACATTAGTACCATCTGATAATACCAGGTGATATTGGCCGCCATTAGAAGTAGCCATGGTATTGTAGCTTATCAACCCGTTTGCAGTTACCGGGCTATCATTATTATAAACTATTTCGCCATTTGCAGTTTTACTAATAACAGCGTTGCCTTCTTTTTCAATTGTGCCTATACTGGCATTGTTCAAAATGATTTTTTCACCATTTGAAAGTGTAAGTATAGCACCATTGCTACCAGGTAATAAATCTTTAGTATACTTTACCGCAAGTTGTTTATGGTTTTGTTTATACACTACAAAATACAGGCCCATCAATAGAAATACCAAAATTGCGGCGGCGGCAGCTAAACGTGTAAATTGCAATCTTTTTATAGGCGTTGATGGTTGTTTAGGAATGGCTGACCACATTTCCTTACTAATTTCATTAATTTTTTCTTCAGAAAATTCAAACCCTTCACTTTTATAGTGAAAAAGCCACCTTTCTACCAGTGCATTTTCAGCATCAGAGCAATTTCCTGCTTTATACTTAACTAATAATGCCTTTGCTTCTTCTAATAACATGCTATAAATAAATAAGTGTAGTTATTTATATGTTATGACGAGCAAAACAGGAGCAACATGTAGATATGATTAAAAAAAAGTTAAATTTTTCTCTTTTTTTTAATCATATCTCAATAAAAGCTAAAATTTTATAAAATATGTAAGAAGTATTAATAGCCCTAGCTTTGTTTTAAGCCTAAATAAGGCATTTGAAATCTGCCGGTCGACAGTTTTTTCAGAGATTGAAAGTTTTTCAGCGATTTCTTTGTGCGATAGATATTCTCGGCGGCTTAGTTCAAATATTTCCCGCATTTTAGGAGGGAGCTGCTGTATCTCATTTTCAATTAACAATAACAATTGCTTTTCACGGATCAGGTGATCTGCCTTTTTGTTTTCGCTTGCGGCAAAACCGGCAAATGAAGCTACATATTTATTCTGAATATCCTTATGCAAAAAATAATCCACGATTCGATTATTAATGGCGGTAAAAAAATAGCCAATCAAACTGGATTTCAAATATAATGTAGATCGTTTAGTCCATAATACAGTAAAAAACTCTTGTACAATATCTTTAGCCTGCTCCTCATCTCTAAGCCTTTTATATGCATGTACAAACAGTAATTGATTATAACGCCGGAACAACTCCGCATATGCACCATGATCCCCATCCCGTAAAAAAACGATTAATTCATCATCATGAAGGATTTCCAAGTTCGTCATGTAGTTTTACTTAACGCAATATACCATTTTTCATAGATAGAAATATCAAAGTTTGAATAAACAGCAACCCACGTATAAATTTTCGTATTTATACGTGGGTTTTATTCAAATTATCATGGCAAACAAAAAATAATTACTGAACCCTATGGCGCTTTTTTCGAACCAAGCTATACTGAATAATTTACAATTTATAGCGAATATATAGCGAAATCAGTAGGGGTTTAAAAATTACTTACCATACGTGTTTTCATTTATAGATTTTCCTTGCCGGAGTGAAATTGTAACCTGCTAAATTTTGCGATTATTCAACCTTAAATCGAATGAAATTTAAGGTATTTAGTTACAAAACGCCCTATTAAAAATAAACAAAACATTACCGTATCAATCCATATACAATCTTAGTATATAATAAAGTAGTTGCATTTCAGGAAATTCGTAAAATTGTTAAGAATTGTTAAATAGACTTTATATACGCTTTAATCAAATAGCTTTGGGGTAATGAAGAAATCAAACCTAAAAACCTTTTACCTCACAATATTTATAATATTTACGAACTCATCCCTTTTTGCCCAACTAACAATAAGGCAAGAACGTAATTTAACAGCTTTCACCAAACTTTATGGTTACGTCAGATTCTTTTATCCTTCAGACGAAGCGCAATTGATCAATTGGTACAGATTTGCTAATTATGGCAGCATTAAAGTGCTCGATGCAAAAAACGACACTGATCTTCAAGAACAATTAAAGCAATTATTTATACCATTTGCTTCCGATGTTAAAATATATATTGCAAGTTCCCCTGAATTAATAAAAGCTAATCCGCCATTTAATGATAGTTTAAGAGTAATATCATGGCAGCATATTGGTGTGCAGTTAATAGCGAATGAAAAAACCTATAAAAGTATCAGACTGGGACGAACATCTAAAGATGATAATGATTCATTATTTTCAAAACATGTTAACGTTAACGATATGGAAGATAAGGAATTGGTTAAAGGAATATGGTGTAGTTTCCCCCTGGCGCTATACGGTAATAAATATCATACTTTCCCTATTGAAGACACGGCGCAACTAACATCACTAAATTTAAGAATGTCAGCTGCATTAATTCGCGATGGAAATGGACAAGTCATTGATTCTGGGGACATATTGGGCATTCGATTTTGTGACATTATTGTAACATGGAATGTTCTAAAACACCTTTTTCCATATTGGTCAGATGCCAGTCAATCTCCTGACGAAATACTCAAGCATGCACTAAGAAAAGCTTACCTAGACAAAAATTCTCTTGATTTCTTAGCAACACTTGAACAATTGGCTGCGCCATTAAACGATGGTCACATGTTTGTATCACTCTATCAAAATAAAGATATAAACAACCTAGCTTCAGCACCTATCTGCTTTACAAAAGTGAGCAACCATTTGGTTGTAAAATTTGTCATGAATGAAAAACTAAGGACAAAGTTATATAGTGGTGACATAATTAAAACGATTGATTCCCAACCAGCTTTAGAGTATTTAAGAACTAAAGAAGACTTAATATCCGGCTCAACTCAATGGAAACAAGCAAAAGCTTTGTTTACAATAGCGAACGGCGCTCCGGGGAGAAAACTTAATATCATTATTTATCATCGTGGGCGCAAAATTAGGCTTGCGATTCCTTTTAGCGAGCCTCCTGTTGTATACCGGCCAGGCAACTTTTCTTTAAACCCGATGCCAGCTGGCTGGATTAAGCCAGGCATTTTTTACATTAATTTAATTAATGACAGTATTAGCACACACATACCCGATCTTTTAAAAGCAAAAGCAATTATTTTTGACGTTAGGGGGTATCCTAAACAAGAAAGCTTTAAGTTAATTTCCATGTTGTTAAAAGAAAAGGAAAATACTGATTGGGCATTCTTTCCACAAATCTTGTATCCCGATTACAATAAAGTCACTTACCAAAAGGAAGGCTGGCACCTTGAGCCTGATCAACAGCACATCACCGCTAAGGTTTATTTCCTTTCTGATGCAACGGCAATCAGTGCAGCTGAGAGTTTACTGGGCTATGTAAAAGATTTTGGGTTAGGGGAAATTATAGGCCAACCGACTGCGGGAACAAATGGAAATATAAATACCATTTATTTGCTTGGTGATTACAGTATCGGTTTCACGGGAATGGTCGTAAAAAATCATGATGGTACAAAGCATCATCTAAATGGGATCATACCTGACATTGAAATAGAACCTTCAAGAGTTGATATTGCAAAACAAAGAGACAGACAATTGATCAAAGCGTTGCGGGTAGCTACGGTTGGCCTAAGTGATAAAGCTAAGTAGCTTTGTTTTTAAAAAAGACTTATGCTATTCTTTAGTTATTGTTAGAGCTATTTGATAAACTCAAGAAGCCTGAATCACCTGTGCCAATAAAATAATCGGCAGTAGTATTGTTCCCGACATTCAGTATAAAAAATGGACTGCTTTGTCTATCTTTTTTAATATCCATCGGAATGCCATTTTGCTCGTTAAGGTTCAGCCTGGTCACATCATCGGTTATAACTATCGTTTTATTTTTGCTGTCTAACTTAACTATTGTGCTCCGCAGCAAATTGCTGCCTATACTGTCAACGCCAAAGCATCTTAAAATAAGATTAGTACTAACTAAGGCTGGTACATCTTTAAAAATGATATTACCAAGTTTTACGCATTTTACTCGAGTATTTTAGCAGAAGCTGTATTTCTGACAGCATCAGTCATGCTGGTTTCTTTATTCGAAGAAGAACCTAACTCAGCTGCAATTTCATCATTTATTATGGCGGCGCTCCGGTGTCAAGCAAAAATTTATGTATATGTCCTGCTATTTCTACATCAATTATGATTTTACCATTTAGCTCTACATACGGCAGTTCCTGATAAAAATGACTGGTTGATGGACCTCCTTCATTTATATTTTGTGCAAAGCAGTTCGTTGAAAAACAAATTAGAATAATTAGAGATGTGAAAGGTTTCATATCACAATTATAATTAAAAAGGATAAGCTATGTTAAACCCTTGTCTATAATTTCTTTCAGAAAATAATCCAAATCTTCCGACTGTCCAATGAAAACTAAAATGTAGATCCCGATTGGACTTTTTTCGAACTACTTTCTACAGAATTTAAAAAATATAGCATGTATCAATAGCTTATAAACAACAATATGTAAATGAATTTGTGTCCCAAGGCTTATTTGGAGATTCAAAATTGACACGCCTGAATTTATTTTCTTTGTAAGAGAAGCAAAAGAAACATCGAAATTTGATTGTTTAGAAAATAAAAGAAATTTAATGGGGTTCGATTCCCCTTTTAGCTACCGAAGAATGAAGAAGCCTCAAATCGAAAGATTTAAGGCTTTTTTGTTGGTGAATTTTAAGCACATGCGGTACAGTTCGGCGGCGATGAGAAATGTCTATTTAAACTTCAATGTCAAATGTTTACTTTAGAAAACATTACGACCTTTCTGTTTTAAGTACTAAAACTAAATTAATGATTAATGAACGTTTCGAATGTGAAATTTTAAGGTACAGCAGGACTAGGTTATTACATTTAATGGAAACTATTGACTACGAAATATTATTTAAAATTCCAGAGGGTTTTAACAATAATATAATTTGGGAGATTGGTCATTGTATCACTTCGCAACAAAGACATATGTATATGTGTAGTGGATTAACTAAGTTTTGACGGAAGTGCTTATCGAACCGCTAAAATCAATGAAGCGGCGAAGCTTATTTACCTGATAAACAGCAAAATAGGAGCAAAAAAAAATCGGACAAAACTTGATTTTTCAAGCTTGTCCGATTCGGTAGCGGGAGCAGGACTCGAACCTACGACCATTCTACCTGTATATCAGTGTATTTACGCCTTAAAAATTACCAGTGTACCGATTTGTGTACCGACCTCTGTGATTAATTACTCGAAATTAATAAAATGATGTTGTTTAGCTCATAAGAAATGTGTTTAAGTGAATAAATAATTATGTCGCCAACATCAGGTTTGTGGCAACCAAGTGCAAGAAGCAAACGAATAAATGGATTGTGAGGTAGGTAGAGGGTTTATGCGGGACAGTTCTTGCACGCTACAGCAGCCACAAGCCTAACTTTGTGATATCATTATGTATCTCTCCCCATCCACTCTATTTTCAATTCAGGAAATATGACTTTTTAGACTTTATAGAGGTAGTTGAAATCTTGAATTAAGAAATTTAAAACAATGTAAATAGTGATCCTCTGAGATGAACTTATATCTTTACAGCAAAGGATTAGCGCATGGGATTACCACTAAGGATAACATTCAAGGACAATGATTACGTCTATCAGATCATCGATAGCAAACAGATAAACCATAACACTACTGAAATTGATTTAGTAGTCAATGGTGAGAAGATAGGTATAGCTAGAGATGTAAAGTTGGTTTGGAAACAGAAAGAAGGTGATACCGCACTCGATTCAGAATTGATTCAGGCATTGGGACGTTCGGTATCTTTGCGCTTAAGAATGTAAGGTAGTTCTAATTCAGGAAATAGAGAATATCTTACTTTATAGGGGTTGTTAGAAACCTGAATTGATGTTGCTACACTTCTTCTTTAAAATGGGTTCTTAACACCCTATTTAACAACTGTAGTAAAGCTATCCAAGTATCATTTTAACTTTCTTGTAATTTCCTATATAGAAGCAATAATTATTGATTTAATAGAAAGTTAGAAAATGATTGAGATTAACATTTCTGACCCTTGCTTTAAAAGGTACTATTCTATTTTATTTAAAATATTTGATGTAATACCTTATAAGTAAAGAAGCCAATGCATATAGCGAACATTTTATTTTATAACGGAATATGTATATAACTATTCAATAAAAAATGTTCAGCGTAATTAGATAGTTCGATAAACACCTTTTGTAAGCATTGCAAAAGGTATAACCGGATCAAGAACTTTGATCTATGAACTATTAAATCTTTCCTCCAACTCCTTTAAACTTATCTACGAAAGATGATACCTTTTGAAAAACGCTTTGTTTTTTCGTTAAGTATTGAGGATTAAGCGGACTCATCTTAGGCAATATAGCATTTAACTCAGTACCATTTTCGCTTGCATACTCTCTCTTTAAGGATGCTGTAATATAACGTTTAGCGGCATCCGTATTAAGTCCTTCAGAATTAATCAATTCATCTGCTTCACGCTTTTGTTGTTCTTGTGCAAAACTAAAAAAGGCATCAATAATACCCGGCTTGTCGAGAATTTCATCCAGGTTAGTTTCGTTGATAAAATCTACCATCAAAATCTCTTTAGCTCGGTTGCCAAGGCTAGCACGTATCAAACGACGAACTTCCTCGACTAGTGCAACCTTATCCTTTACCTTTTTGTTGTGATCGAAAATTAATTCTAGAATGTAATCCAAATTGATTTCTTGTGATTTAAGTAGGTCAACTTCAAATATCACGTCGTCCCAATCAATAGAGGATGCTTCCGTTTCCTTGACGGATTTTTCACGTCGCAACCAATCGCGAATATCATTATAGGTTGAACGATAATCTTGAACAGTACGATCAGTAGGAATTCTGATCAACTTCATGACTGCCATATCATCATCACTTAAATAGTATTTGGTTTTAAATTTTTCTACTTCTTCAAGATTATCTACGTCAATATTCTGCAAAGCATTTAATCCGGCAAACTCATCATAGTTTTGCAGCACATTTTCCACACGTAAATATTCTCCAAATAATTTTGCAAAGTCTTTTTTGTCTTTTTCTTTAAAAATCTCATCTGGATTTGGGAAGTGTTGTTGTAGTTCGTTTACCACGTCTAAATAACCTCGACGAGCTTCACCAGTTGTTGTGTCGGTAAAGCCATCCATATACTCCTTATAGCTTTTCTCTAATACAACATTCTTAGTGCTTTTATCACCAAATAATGTAATTGCATCAACTGTGGCTTGTTCTAAATCACGGAATGTAATTATATTACCAAAAGTCTTGGTGGCATCATAAATTCGATTTGTTCGTGAATACGCTTGAATCAATCCGTGGTAACGCAGATTTTTGTCTACAAACAAAGTGTTCAAAGTGGGCGCATCAAAGCCTGTTAAAAACATGCCAACTACAATAAGCAAATCTACTTCCTGGCTTTTAACACGTTTAGCAAGATCGCGATAGTAATTTTGGAACTCTTTACTGTCAACGCCATAACTTGTTTTAAACATAAGGTTATAATCATTGATAGCTTTAGTTAAAAACTCTTTGGAACTGCTATTCATTGCAGAGGGTTCAAAAGTTTCATCAACAATATCGCCTACCGCATCTTGGTCTTCGTTAACCGCAAAAGAGAAAATCGTTGCTATTTTTAAAGGTTTCTCACTGTTTTTTTGTAACCCGTTTAATTCCTCGTAGTAACATTTGGCGGCATCAACACTACTCACAGCAAACATGCCATTAAAACCTTTATTATTCGCCTGATTCCTATGGGTTTTTATTTTAAAATTCTGTAATATGTATTGAGAGATCTCTCGAATACGCGTAGGATGTAGTAATGCAGTTTTGTTTTCTGCTGCGCTTAACTCTTTCTCATCTTGTTCTGTTTCTATGCCTTTAAATTGAGGCCTAACATCATTGTAGTCAACTTTAAATTTTAATACTTTTTCATCCCTAATGGCATCTGTTATGGTGTAAGCATGTAATTCACGCCCGAATACACTTGCAGTAGTATCTGCACCTAAAGCATTTTTGGGAAATATAGGGGTTCCTGTAAAACCGAATTGATAGAACTTTTTAAACTTTTTCTTCAGATTCTTTTGGGCTTCACCGAATTGAGAACGATGCGCTTCATCGAATATGAACACAACCTGTTTTTGATAGATGGATAGATCATTCTCATTTTTTATCAGGTTATTTAGTTTTTGGATAGTCGTGACTATAATTTTATTATCATCCTTTTCAATGTTTCTCCTTAAACCGGCTGTGCTATCTGAACCGTTAACGCTATCAGGAGAAAATCTTTGATATTCTTTCATAGTTTGAAAGTCAAGATCTTTACGATCTACTACAAAGAATACTTTGTCAATAAAATCAAGTTGTGTAGCTAATCTTGCAGCTTTAAAACTTGTAAGGGTTTTACCAGATCCCGTAGTGTGCCAGATATAACCACCACTTTCAGTTTTAGACCAATTTTTCGATTGGAACGAACTTGTAATATTCCATAATATTCTCTCTGTTGCTGCTATTTGATAGGGCCTCATAATGAGTAGCGTGTCGCTGGTATCAAAAACCGAGTAGGTAAGCAATACATTTAAAAGGGTATGTTTCTGAAAAAATGTTGCCGTGAAATCTTTAAGATCTTTAATCAACATATTGTCAGCCTTAGCCCAATTCATTGTAAAATCAAAGCTGTTTTTGTTACGCCCAACTGTATTTGCAAAGTAGCGGCTATCTGTACCGTTTGAAATAACAAAGATCTGTAGGTATTTAAAAAGTGAATTTTTACTGTTAAAACTCTCTTTGGTGTAACGATGCATTTGATTAAACGCCTCTCGGATAGCAACGCCACGCTTTTTTAACTCAACTTGTACTAATGGTAAACCATTTACTAAGATGGTGACATCGTAACGGTTAGCATGCGTTCCTTTAAATTCAAATTGTGAGATAACCTGAACTTTATTACGCGCAATATTATTTTTATCTACCAGGTAAATGTTTTGAATATGTCCATCATCAAACACAAAATCATAAATATAATTGTCATGTATCTTCCTTGTCTTTTCAACAAGGTTATCGCTTGGTTTATCTAAATATTCTTCTACATAGCGAACCCATTCACTGTCTGTAAATACCATGTTATTAAGCGACTGGAGATGTGCCCGCACATTTGTAAGCATGGCTTCCACAGTAGTAATAGATGGATTTTCATAGCCTTGATCAACCAAGTCTTGGATAAACTCACGCTCAAGGCCGGACTCCGTTTGATAGATACCAGATGGCTCATTCATTACCGAATGCTTGTTGTATTTATCAAGAACAATAAAATTATTTGACTCTGCTATGGTTTTATACTGTGTCATTTTATACTTCTTTCCAGTAATTAAAATTATCATTGAGATGGTCTAATAAAAACTTTACAGTCTGTTTTTCAGGTTCTGTAGGTTCTGGAACTACGTCATTTGATAATGTAGAGTGACTTGTAAACTGAATAACCCTGTTATAGTATGTCTGTTTGTCATCGGGTAGTAATTCTGACCATTTCGGAAACCCTAAAAAATTTGCAGTTTTCTCGTACAGATTTCGTAGAAGTGTGAAATGGTATTTTTGAATATTGTTACCAGTAATTGCTTCTTCTATGGTTTGCTTTATAAAAAGGTGGTATGAAAAGCTTTTATTTGAGTCTCCATTTTTTTCAATAAGATCATAGGTGCTATCTTCAAGTTTATTCAACATATAGCAAGCCTTACTACTAAGTTCATTAAAAATCACATTGTAAAAAAGTGGGTTGTGCGTCGATATAACAAACTTCAAACCAGTGGATTTTTTAATTAATTCAGCCAAGTTGACTGCAAGTTCAATTAAGTGATTATCATCCAATGAACTTACTGGGTCATCAATAAAAATATATTTTAAATTATCGAATTTATTAGTTGAACGCTCATCAGGTTCAGGAATACTTAGTACTTCGACAATTTGTTCAAGCAGACTATAAAATATACACCATATAAAGTTGCTTTCCTCTCCTTTAGAGATTTTTATGTTATTTAGATTTTCGTTATCACCTCGTTGTATTGAAAACTCGACTTCTGAAAGATTTGGACTGAATATAGGTGTCAAAAATTGATTAGTAAAGTGCTGAAAGTTGGAAATTATTCGACCATCAAGCCCTTGATCGTTAATAAACTCAAGTACTAAATCTGTAAAACCATTTGGTCGAATTGTAAGCCTTCTGTGCACATCATCATTCAAGTCATTATCCCAAAAAAAAAGATCTTCAGTGAAGGCATTGTAATAAAGTACTTTAATGCCTGTGTCATCTTCAATATTTTTAGGTGCAACTAAAAGTCTGAACTCACGCGATAACCGTGTTTTCCCCGTACCATTAAACGCATAGATCAATTGTACTTTTTTGTCAATATCCTTAAGTAATTGTGCTACTTCTGTTAATGACTGCCCCATATTATGCCTTTAAATTATCTTTGGAGAATGTAAGTAACATATCCCGGTAATATTCATATTGTTTTTGCCTAAGCATTATTTCTTTAGAAAGATCATCACTTATCGAGGTGGTAAGTGTCTCGAATTTGTCCAAAATAGCTACGATGCGGTTTTGTTCGATTAATGACCTTTTAGGGTCGCTTATATTGGGGATAGGTATTTTCGTTTTTCTTAAGTTATCATTATAAAGCCTATCAATTGTTCCTCCTCCAGATACAAACCATTTTGCAATTTTATAAAAGTGCCATAAATATTTGTTACTGACAATGCTTTCGTCGTTCTCTATCCAGACAATATTGCTATCCTGAAAATATGCCGGTTCACCGTTATAAACAACTGTTCTTCCAATGGTTCCTGATGCTGAAATAAGAATATCGCCTTTTTGAGGAAATGAATATCTGTTCCTATATTCATCATAAATCCCCTGAGAAATGTAGGCGTTCGCTTGTTTGCCAAAGGTTCCAATCTTGTAAAATGGCACATCCCCTTGAGATTTTGTTTCACTTTTGAGGATACGCTTGCACATTTTAACATCACCAATTTCTCCCAAAGTTTTCCACTCAAATTCTCCAGCTTCAGTAAACAGCTTATCGCGATAATATTTATATTGCTTTTTACGAGCAGCAAGCTCCATTTTTAACCCTGTTATAGTTTCTGTCGTAAGCAGTGAAAATGTGTCGAGAATACGGATAATTTCCTTTTGAATTTCTAGAGAGGGGATAGGTATTATAATCTTCCCAATTTCTCCCAGGTTGATTTTTATAGGAGTTGCATTTATTAGAGTTCTTTTATATAGTTCCTCTTTGCCTATTTTACCTTCAATGATATATTTCAAAAATCTTGATGAAATGTAGTTCTGATTAACACGAATTAGTGTTAGAGTAACATAATATGCGAGTGGTTTATCATCTTTGACAATAGCGCATGTGCCAATGTCTCCGATTCTTGTCATAAAAACATCGTCTTTTTGTGGCTTGTATTTAAATTGGTCAAAATCTTTATCTGAAATATATTTTTGAGTCCCGTACAAATCTTCAATATTTTGCACACTAACAAATGGAACTCCGAAATCTTTATATTTAGGAGTTTGATGAGTACCATCATAGATATCTGCAATTTTTCCTAAAGCCGTCCATTCTACATGGACGTTTTTTAATAAATTATCTAAATAACTCATGCTTCAATTTCTTTTACAATTGCGTCAATATCAGTACGCAGTTTATCTATCTTCTTTACAATTTCTGAAATCTCTTTATTCAATTCCACTATATCAAACTTTTCTCGATTGTCTTTAGCTTCAACATAGGAACTTACAGATAGATTATAATCATTTTCAGCAATTGCGTCATTACCCACGGATTTTGTTACATGTTCCACATCTTCTTTCATGTCGAACATTTCCATAATTTTTTCAATATGCTTATCGGTTAACACATTGTTGTTGGTTACTTTTTTATAGAAATTTTCACCATTTGCATTAATAAATTGCGTTGTATTGTCAGCCTTATGTTTTGAAAGAACGAGGATATTTACGGCAATTGAAGTTCCGTAAAATAGATTCGGCGCTAAAGCAATAACGGTTTCTACAAAGTTATTATCAACCAAATATTTCCTGATCTTCTGTTCTGCACCACCACGATAAAAGATACCGGGGAAACAGACTATAGCAGCCCTGCCCTTACTTGAAAGATAACTTAAGGCATGCAGTACAAAGGCAAAATCTGCTTTTGATTTAGGGGCTAGAACACCGGCAGGCGCAAAGCGATCATCATTAATCAAAGTTGGATCATCTGCTCCGATCCAGTTTACCGAATAAGGTGGATTGGAAACAATGGCATCAAAAGGTTTATCATCACCAAAGTGTGGATCAATAAGCGTGTTACCCAAGGCAATATTAAACTTGTCGTAGTTAATGTTATGCAAAAACATGTTCATACGTGCAAGGTTATAAGTAGTATGGTTTATTTCCTGGCCAAAAAATCCTTCTTCAATTATATGATTATCAAAATGTTTTTTGGCCTGCAAAAGCAAAGAGCCTGAACCTGCTGCAGGGTCGTAAATTTTATTAACTGTGGTTTGCTTATGCATTGCCAACTGTGCAATAAGTTTAGATACATTTTGGGGCGTAAAGAATTCACCTCCAGACTTACCCGCATTTGCTGCATAATTGGAAATAAGAAATTCATAAGCATCTCCAAAAAGATCAATTTGATTGTCCTCAAAATTTCCAAAATTCAGCTCATCTACACCTTTGATAACAGCCGCTAACCGGCTATTTTTGTTTGCTACGGTATTGCCGAGTCGTGTGCTGGTAGTGTCAAAATCAGCAAACAATCCCTTAATATCCTCCTCAGATGGATATCCGTTTGCAGAGCTTTCAATGTCAGCAAATATGGTAGCTAAGTCTGTATTAAGATTGGTATTGGTATTGGCGAATTTCGCTATATTCACAAAAAGCTGGCTAGGATAAATAAAATATCCTTTAGTTTTTATGGCGTCATCTTTTATTTCAGGCGTCATCACATCATCTGATAGATCCGAGTACTTAATGTTATCATCACCCCCTTCTATATAATTAGCAAAGTTTTCGCTGATAAATCGATAAAAAAGTGTTCCCAGTACAAACTGCTTGAAATCCCACCCGTCTACAGAGCCACGAACATCATTCGCAATTTGCCATATTTGGCGTTGTAACTCTGCTCGTTGTTGAATACTTGTCATAGTAATTTTTATAAAGTCGGTTAAATTCCACTCCGAGGAAACGATTCGCTATTATTTAATGAACATTGTCCCGTGATGCAATTTTATTCTAAATGTTTAATGACTAGCACATTTAACGTCAACTAATAGTACTAGTTTATGAAAGCCAAAGCTAATGGAAATCGTAAAGCAAAATACAGATTCCGATTCATTTAATTTTTAATAGCTATAACAGTTTTGTGGGCTTTTCGCAGATAGAGAATTCTATATTAAGGGATATATATGTATAAGCTGGCGTTTAATTAATTTCATGTAAGATATTTTGTGCTCATTTAAAAATTGAGGGTTAATGAATTGTTCTATTCACGCCTTTATAAACTTCATTAAGTAATATACCTTATAAATCAGGTATTAAAATATAACAGGAATGTATATTTCTTATGAAATGTGCGCTTAACATCTTTTTTGTAACTATTAATCCAAGGATCTGAATATAATCCGTGTTTAATATATGTTCTGCGTTTAGCCATTTCAAATAGCTAAATTGCAAAAATTGTAAGAGGATATTTCAAACATGCCTCGCCTATAACCTTATTGCTATGAAATGGAATTTAAAGCCTTGGTTTGTTAAACTATTAAAATCTACTCTTAAAAAATTAGAGGATAAAGAAGTTGTTCCTCCTGTCTTTCTTGAAGATCTATCCCCAATTGATAACGTGGAAAAGATGGAAAGTTATGATCAGGCGCTTTCCTGGGCAGTAGCGAATGACCATGTGAAAAACATTGCAGTTACCGGACCTTATGGTGCTGGTAAAAGTAGCCTTTTAAAGACCTTTGAAAAGAAGCATGATAATTATAATTTCCTTTTTGTTAGCCTTGCTTCATTCCAGGATGATGTAAAAGAGACAGATGAAGGCGTCCCGCTACCACCTAGCAATATTACACGCGAAGAGATGCACCGTCTAATCGAGTTGAGTATCTTACAGCAAATGTTTTATAGGGTTAAGATCGCAACTATTCCTGATTCACGTTTTAACCGGATAAAGAACTTGTCGAGGCGCAAGGTTATTGAATTGTCTCTATTTTCTGTTGCGCTAATCATATCGGTGGTGTTGTTATTTTTTCCGTCATTTATGAATCGCTTTAGCTGGTGGCCCGATTGGAATGCTAATCATAAGGATCTTATCATGTATCTGGCATTATTATCTGCCTTGCCTGCCCTTTACAAGATCCAAACCTATGTATTGCGACTTTTAAACACCTCCCGCTTTAATAAAATAAATTTAAGTAAGGGTGAGGTTGAATTTGATGAAAAAAGTGAGAGTAGTGTACTAAATAAACACCTGGACGAGATCCTTTATTTTTTCGAAGTAACAAAATTTGATATTGTTGTATTTGAAGATCTTGATCGTTTTAACGATCCTGAGATATTTACAAAGCTGCGAGAAATCAATATACTAGTTAATCAATCCTTACAAATCGGTAGACACATTGTCTTCATCTACGCTATAAAAGATGATATGTTTAAAGATAAGACTCGTACTAAATTCTTTGATTTTATCCTGCCTGTTATCCCGGTTATCAATTACTCTAACTCTTATGAGAAGATGGTTAAAAAATTCGGTAACTCGGCTTTAAACCTCAACGTAACCGATAAATTTCTTAATGCAATCACTCTATATATTGATGATATGCGCGTACTTAAAAATATTTTTAACGAATTTATGCTTTATAAAGAAAATTTAGAGGGTATCACTATCGTAGAGGATAAACTACTGGCTATAATTGTTTACAAAAATATATTCCCGAGTGACTTTGCTAGCCTGCATGATAATAAAGGAATTATCAGTAATGTCTTTGAAAAAAAACCTTCATTAATTAACAATCTTATTGCGCAAAAGGAAAAGCTAGTAAAAGAAAATACGGAACGCATGGCTGATTTTAATGAGCCTTTGGCGGAAAGCGTAAAAGAATTGAGAGCAATTTATTTATTGGAATTTCAGCGATTGGCACCAAACGCTGTAGGCTTAGTAATGAGTACCGGTAATAAAAGTTTTGTCCAAGTTAGAGATAGTGATACCGATTTTGATGCTTTTACGAAAATGGATAATATTCAAAATTGGTTATATATACAAAATCGAAATGGTTATGGGGGAATGTTACAATCCCAAGCACCAAGTGGAATTTCGTTCGCAATGGTAGAAAATAGCGCAAACCCCAATTTAACTTATTTAGATAGATATGCTTTGATTGAGGGGCAAAGTATTGCAGAAGTCGAAAAACTTATAGCAGCAAATGGCCAGTTAATCACCGAAATAACAAAATTAAAATCATCCTCATTAAAGGAAATGCTCACTGAGAATCCTCAAGGCATCGATATATTTGACGAGGATTTCAAAAGTAAAAAGTTATTGATTTATTTGGTGAGGGAAGGATATATCGATGAAACTTACCCATCCTTGATTTCCTATTTTTATGAAGGCAGCCTTAGCTTTAAGGATATGTCTTTTATTCTGAATATCCTTAACCGCGACGCGCTGGAATTTGATTATGAATTGGATAAAGTTGAAAATATAACCAGCCGTTTAGAAAACGAGGATTACGGCAGAGTTCAGATATTAAATACTCAATTAGCTGATCATTTATTGAACGCACAAGCTAAATATAGAGATCAATTACCTATTTTCTTTAAAATGCTAAGTAATGGAAGTGCTGAATCCATCAAATTCATCGACCACTTTGCGAAAAGCGGTACTCAAAAGGTCGCATTTTTCAAACGACTTTACAAGGCATGGCCAAGCATTTGGGACGATATTTCAGGTAAGTTGTCATTTGCCCCGGCGATACAAAATCAATATCTGCTATTGATTCTGGAGCATGCGGATGAAGCTGATCTCAAACTCATCAACAAAAGCAAAACGCTGGAAAAATATGTAAAAACGCTCCCTGGATTTCTGAACTGGTTTAAAACAGATGAGGAAATAAAAAAGGCCAAAACATTTATTAAACTCTTTACTATAAAATTTTATAAACTGGCCCCTCCTGAACACGGAAATGAATTGTTCGATTATATTATTGCCAACCGCTTTTATATGCTAACGGAAGATATGATCAAATTGATTATTGAGCAAAAAGGTTCCGACGCCTCTAAAAACGAGGAATTGATTAGAACAGCAAATTATACTGCTGTTCAGTTGTCTGCATTTGAACCGCTTACTTTGTATATCGCCGATAATCTTTCAGATTATTTAGAATCTATCACCTTGCTTTTGACAGATAATACCAAAGATACAGAGGTCGAAGTGATTAAATTACTAAATAACGAAACTGTTAGCGATGCTATCAAAAACAGACTGATCTTAAAAGAAGATGTTTTAATTACCGATATCAAATCAGTACCAGAAGGTTTATGGACTGAACTTTTAAACGCATATAAAATTGTTACCTCCTGGAGAAATATAATATTCTATTATGTAAGTAAAGGTGAAGTTGATGAGTGGTTGGTAAATTATTTAAACCAAAAGGCTGTTTACACTGTACTTGAACAAAGCAAATCAAATGCGGATAAATCTTTTGATGATTCAACACATCAGAGATTCACAAGTCTATATTTATTAGATAATAGGATATCAGACGAAGCTTATAAAGAAATTGCTAAAAGTTGCGGTTATTATTATCCCAATGGATTATCGATGGAAAACTTATCCATAGCAAAAGTTAAGGTACTGATTGAGCTTAAAAAAATAATTCTTGTTAAACCCACCTTTGATTTGGTTAAGACTCACTTTCCTAGCTTAATTGGATTACTCGTAGAAAAAAATATTGAGGATTATTTCAAAGCCCCTACCGAGTTTGTTTTAGAGGCGACAGATTTTATCTATTTGCTAAAATCTGAGAGTGTTTTAATGGCTTTTAAATCATCTTTACTGCCTCAAATCAATAATGAAATGATAACGGCAAATTCCGAATTATCCAATCTTTATGCGAAACACATTCTTGAGGATTCCCCCAAATTTGATTTTAGCAGCACCACATTACAAATCCTAATGCAACACGGTAATTTGTTAACCAGACGGCAACTTTTTGATAAATATTTTCAGACGTTTACAAATGAAGAACGCCTAAATGCTTTAACGAGTTTAGGTAATGATTTTCTTTTAATTAAGGCAGATGGAGCGAACATTGAAATCGAAGCTACTAAACTGAATACTTCTATAGCCCGAAAACTTAAAGAAATAGGACTGATAAAAGATCTAAAATTGACGAAAAATGAATTAAAAATTATTAACCTTCCAGCAGTAAAGACAGATGAAGATAAATCATAAGCCACTGATTGCAATTATTTCGCCAATACCCTCTCAGTTATTATAATTAAATATAGCAGTTCTACAATAAAGAAAAAGTTTGAGTAAAGACACCGCAAACGACTGCTCAGAATGCTTAGTGATGCTTTGGTTTGATTACATGTTGGCCCTACTAGGGTGCTAACTTTTAGTAAGCTTACACTGTTATTTTTCTTCCACGAATTTATAAATGAGATTGATGATAGTGTCATTCTTTTTATCTCCTCCCAGCGTTTCTGTTTTTTTAAATGCAGCCAAATATTTCCAGGTTTGATAGAGCTTAGTAGAAGTTTCATTGATCTGTTTAAAATTTAGTCGATATAATATGAGAGCCGTTCCCGATATAAATTCGACTATTATTCCAGAGATATAAGCCAAATTATATTGATTATTATCTTTAAGGCCAATTGACGATCCTATGGCACCTATGATAATTATTAAAATCCCTATTATCATAAATGACATGGCTAAGTAAAATCCTTTGTAGTCTGTCTTCGCAATATTGAATAATTTTTACTCAATTCATTAATGGTTTTTTCTAAATCGCTTGATGATTCGGGTATTGTGGTTAATGGAATTGATTTTGATGTTCTGCTGGCTTGAAAAAACATCATGATTATGCCTGCGAGTATTAAAATTGAGCTTATACAAATTTTAACTATTTGTAAAGTTGAATCAATATTTTCTGGTTGAATTCTAAAAATTAACATGTAAAAGCCAATGATTAGTAAAATTGGCCCTCGCGCGCGAAAATCCAATATCATTTTGGCTAAACCATTAAAAGATTTGTTATTTGATATAGTTTTGGCCATATGCGATTGATAAGTTTAAGGTGTCCTAAAGTAAGAATTATTTAATTAATAATCATTTCTTTGAAATATCGAGTTATGATAATGATTAGGACTTTGAAAATACTCTGCAACTAAATATCAAAATTCTACGGACCGCTTACGAACAGAGAAAAACGTCTGAGCAGAGGTAAATACTCTACGAGCAGCCTTACGAGTTGAGTGAGGGTCTTAGCAGAGAGAACACCGACAGGTGTGACTGCTAAGTATGCTACAAACAACTGGCGCTGCTATTGAACAAAGCGGGAGCTTTGTAATATCAATAGCTGTGAACAGTTGAGCAGCTCGAACGATTGGCGTAAGGCGAGTAAAATATAGATGAGCGCTTGGCTTTATAAATGTAGAGTGTTGCAAGTGTTACCTGGCTGATTAAGCCAAGTAAAAGCGCAGCATAAGCGATACGTATATAAAGACAGAGAAAGCGAATATGGAGAAACGACTTTGCTTGAAGCAAACCGGGTGACAGATCGCGAAGCTGGCCTTATAAAGCAAGGAACATTTATTTATCAGTGGGTATTAGTGTGTAGGGTTTATAAATAAAATGTTCAGGACTTTGAGCGATGGCTGCGGTGGAGTTTAATGTGTTCGTAGCACTCTTTAAACGTAACGAAATCTGGCGGCAGGTTTGTAAAGCTTAAGAGTTTCGTAATACCTATGGACCTGTGCGTGAAAGGCCTCTGCCGCGAGACAGGCATGAGCAAAGCTTACCTTTCTCGGTCTAAGCCACCAAAAGCGGGAAAGGTGAGTGAAGGCTCATGGATTGCTATTTATAAAATCCTGTATCTCGTTAAATAAACGTTTCCTGCTGTAAATATCCATTGCCCGTTGCCCGGTTAACATCGAGCCTAAAAACACATTGGTACCATGAATATTAATATTCGTGTCTACTATTTCCTGGTTAAAGTTATCAATTAAGAAATGTGATACAGCGGCATTTGCTGATAAAACTAACTTCGGTTTTATGTATTCAAAGAGCAACCCAATATAGCCTTTAAGCAAATCTACTACCGTATCATTGGATAAGTGTTCAGTTATTGCTTTAGAATTGGTTTTGGAGTATTGTACAAGATCAGCAAATATTATATAGTTTCTTTCATCTAAACCTGAATAACCTAATAAGTAATTGAGTTGTTCTTTACTTAAATGTTCTTTGTTAGCAGAATATATTTGCTCTAATACATCTTTGTTATACCACAATGGATTATAAGGTGGTTTTAGTCGCTGAAAGCACTCTATAAATGTTTTAAAATAAGGAGAATAGCAAAACTGTTGTAACTCCTTGTAATATACCTCGGTGCTTTTAATGTCAGGGTTTTGCGGAATATATGAAAAGAGATTAGGCTTTGTATCTAATTCCGAAGGCTGATCCTCTCCAGATGGGTTTAAGCCAAGTATGAGAATAGGTGAGCTGATATCTAGATTGGTTAGGTCGGGATATTCAAGAAAGAAATTTTTCTGCTGACCTTGATTTCCCAAAAGTTCATGAAACTTCTGACCAATTACTTGTGCCTGTTTGTAGCATTCTAGATAAGTACTCATGTGATAATGGTTGTGCCACAATATAATTAAGATTTGCTAAAAAGCTGCAAGCAAACGAGCATAGCGAGTTTGCGAAGCGATCTCGAAACGTACCTTATAACTAAGAAAGCAGAACAGACCTTAATCTATTCTGCCTCTCGTTGGTCGTATATCGCCGTTCTGTTCCCTAATCAAGTCCCTGAAATAAATATAGACTGGTTGTAACAATAAGTAGCGAATAACAAGCCACGGTATAAGTATCGCCATGTGCACTCTGAATAGCCATTTACGATGTTTACCATAATGTATTCTCCAAGCATTAAGTACATCATTGATTGAAAACAACAATGGTTTTTCATCTACAGAATGATTCTCTGTGTTCTGTTCCATTGATTATTATTTAATGCAAATACAATGTGCCTTCCATGTAGCCCTTATATTCAAATACGTCGAGACTCTCGGTTATCATGGTTAGTTCAAAAGCAACTCCGTTCGGCTTACCAATTTTAAGTAATTTAATCCTGGCTGTGCCCTTGTGAGTGTCGTATGAGTTGGCGTATGACCAATCAAAAGTGAAATGGTCAGTTTCATATTCTGTACTAGTCTTCGGTGTGATGAATGTTTGCATATTGTAAGCAATTCCAAAGCTTTCAGTTTTAGCAATTGGCATTACACCAGAAAAGTGCAAGGTAGTATCGTTAGGTAATGTATAAAATATAAAATAAGCGTTCTGTGATGTGTAAGCAGGCGTGATATCCTGCCCATTTTTCCTCGCATCTTCAACTATAAACTTAGCTAAGATCGTTTGCTGTCCGAAGCTTACCGATGAGAGTAAACAAATAAACAAGATTACTATTAAAAGTTTCTTCATGATGTTGTGATATATATAAGTAAACCGACTATGGTAATTTGATAGGATAAGCCTTTGCTTACCCTGTAGAGTTTATCTATTCTGTATAATTAAATCAGGTGCTCGTTCGCCTCTGTCAACTTGGTATAGTGCACCATCATGAAAATAAAAGAAGTATGGTGGATCATAAGACCAATTGTTAATCCACTTGTATACTGTCCATTCGTCAGAACTTCTAACTAAGTCAAATTGATTCCGATGCGACTTGTTCATAGTTAAGAACGCATCAGGCGACTGGCCCATTTGCCAGCGAATGCCAGAACAGCTTGACAGAGCAAATGATAACACTAAGAGTAGGAAATAAAACTTTTTCATTTGTGAAAGGATTTTGATTGTAATTACCGAAGCAGTCCCTTCAACGGTGGCTTAAACGCACGAAAGCGCAGGACTGGACTTCGTCTGAGCTTCAAGGTTCGGCAAAACCTAACACCACAAACAAGTCTTCGCCCTACGCTTGCGCGTGGGCGTTGAACTCATTTGTTCTGGTGTTTTTTAAATTTTGCCGATTTTGAAACTGAACAAACAAAGCTTAACGCTTTATATCTTAATTTATATGTATGGTAGTGGCTATGTTGATGTGTTCCTCCTTTGTTATGGTTGTAAAGTTAATAAACAGTTGTGATACTAAGCGACAGATAGCATCTGTTTCCTCTTTTGGGCACTTACCTTATAAGGAATTTGTTTGAATGTGTGGTATTTCAATCGTTCTTCAATGTGTTCATACATTGCCGAGCATGAGTTGATAAACCAATCCGTCGCTACGCTGGCCTCGATGTTGACCGTTGTTACCTCTTTAGCAGTAAGCTTGTAAAGCGTTCTCAGAAACTTGGTAGTAATGTCGGTCACTTTGCCTACAAGATGCACCTGCTCAATCCCGAAATGAATTCTCATGAGTTTATCGGTATGTAGTTCAAGGCGTAGATATAAAACAGGACTTACGATCTCATGGATGATACTGCCTATTACCGGTTCTTCTGAACGCTCAAGCGTAAAGCGCAATTCTTCGTATTCAATTGTCGCCAGTTGTTGCTTGGCATACTTCAATACTTTGAAGTATGCAGCCTGAACCTCTTTATTATAAGGTATGTTCTTAATCTCTGCATTGAGTTGTTGTTTCATGATGTGGGATTTGATTTGTTAATAGAAAATATGTTTACACAAAAAGAGCCTGGATGCGACAGCATCCAAGCTCTGTGAAGTGGTTGTTAGAAGTGATTATAGACCATCATCTATGTAGGTAAACTCAGCGATATGGATGTTCATTACTGCGTTGTAGAAGTCCTTAAAGTCAGGTTCAAATTCGCGGTAGGTGCACACCCTGTCAAGCGGGAATGCTTTCATCATTTCCCTGATCTGCGCTTCGTATGGGCAATAGCTGAACGAGTAAGTAATTTCATAATCATATAAGAATGTGCAGTCCAGTCGCCAGTAGAAGTTAGCGTTGATGAAGCTGTGCAAAGAGGTTGCACCATCTGTAGAATTGGTTTTGAGATCAATGTCGTAATAGATTTTGATCTGCCCCATAAGCTGCTTAACAGCAGCGATCACCTCGTGATAGGCAGCTTCAACGCAACGGTTTTGCATGCGCTGACCTTCATAGTTCTTACGGGATTCGGCGATTACCCAACGCTTCTTCGCCTTGCGTACCGGATAGTGCGTTCTGATGATGCTGGTTTGATTGTGTTCGTGTTCTTTCATGGTTTGTCGGTTAGTTTGGTGAGTAATAGAAGTTTCAAACTTTGGCTCTAAGCGTTATCGGGCAGCATTCTTAGACAGTAAGTAGCGAGCGCAGCGAGTGATTTCTGTGGGAATGGATTGTGCGCGTCGGGTGAACGCTTTGAGCTGAAATGTTGTGAAACTTTTTGTTTGTAATTCGACAACCGGAAAGGGGCGTGCATCGGAGCTGCTAATCTCCTTAAGTCTCACTTATAAAATGTACGGGACGGGTATTTATATATTGAAGCTATATTTGGAATAGCGGGGAGGGGATGAATTTAGAATGGTATGGGGCGTAGGCTGAACCTCTTTTTTACAAGGCACCTTATAAGTAAAGGGTCAGGAGGGGTTCTTAGAAACAACAAAAGCTGCACTAAGGCAGCTTTTGTATGATGAAAAATTAAATTAAGCAGACAGTTCTTGATCCATTTCTTTCTCTTGTATATGTAATAGCAATTGCTCGACAGTTGTATTTATATTCAAGTGTTTATATAAATATGATTTAAGTAATATGTATAACGATTCATTATATTCAATTTCAAAATAATATGGGTTTTCATACAGGTCGCGATGAATGAATATCTCTAACCACTGCTTATGATGATCTAGAAACTCTAAATCAAAACATATATTCTTTGCCATACAATTGAATAGTGCATGCAGTCTATTTCTGTGTTCCGGTTCCATAGAATAATAATAATTTTTGAAGCCTTCGATATTTCTTATACTTTGTTCATACTCACTTGTAAAAAAGTTTTCTGTAATCAATGTTATTCCGGTCTCTCTTGTAAAATTATATTCAGATAGGTAAGTATTAATAAAGTTATCTAGTTGTGTAGTTTTGTTTTGAACGCGTTCAAAAGATTTTGCGCGTTGCTCTTTTGTTAATGTCATTTCGTTTGCTTTTTAATTTGTATTTAGTCATCATTATTGATCTAATTTTTATCGTAAACATCTGTTCTCGTTATACATTCAATTGTCCTTTTTAATTCTGACCCAAGTATTGAGATTTGAGGGAAAATATATTCACTTATATCGGTGCTAATATCAGATCCTATTAATTCATCCATCAAACTGCATACGGGTAATTCATGTGCATATTTCATGTTCATTATATAAACTTCTCGATCTGAATAATAGTGGAATCTGGGTTTGCGGAACGCAATGAATCTGAGAATAAGTAGCTGTTTTCTAGCTCCTTACATAATGTAAAGATAAGAAAATTAAGTCAAAATGGCAAACGAAAGTTCACTTAACTATTAGATAATCAAGTTGTTAGGCTATTTGACATCCTTATTTATAAGGTATCCTTATAAAGATAGTGGCAGAAAATAAAATAGAGATAGGTTAGTCCTATCTCTATTTTTCCCTCGATATAATGATGTTAACGCACGTGAACAATGCCTAACAGATTAGTATAAATATAAGCAAAATCTATGGGTTATGGAAATGAAATAGACCCTGCGAATATGAATTTTCCCTATTGAACGCTAACTATACGTTATTAAGGTAACTCTAGTTAGCGTATAAATTAGAAAACGATTTGCTCGTTCAGCGTAAACCAATTAGCCACTATCTCGGGGAACAAAATATTTTCAAACTACATATAATAATACCAGGTGAATAAAAAATGTTCTGTTAGGTGATCTGCCAAATCCTGTTCATTTTTCTTAAATGAACAGTAACTATACGTTGTTATATTAGAATATATAGTTATAGTATAAACTAGGAAAAGTCCCTTGATATTCGTATCTTTATGTAAGCTTAAAGAGTTATAGCCCTGTAACTTATATCGCTTCAGATACATTCTCCACTCAGATCATTTACCATTTAACGCTATAATGAAAAAATAACAAGTGAACACTGTTAACAGGCGATTTGTTGCCATGCCAAATATCTTTAATTTTAAAAACAAGACCCTAAAGACAATAGATGTATTAATATACGTAACCATAAGATCATTCCATAATTCTGAAAATAATAACTGTTATCCATCCTACGAAAAGATAATGGAACGTTCCGGACTTAGCCGGGGAACTGTAGCTAAATGTATCAAACGACTTGAGATTTGTGGTAATCTGGACATTATTCATTCTAGAAGAGAGGGAACCTGTAATCAATACAGCTTCCCGAAATTTGAATTATTCAATAGAATACCTTATGAGTTATTTGAAGCAAAAGATCTAACTTCTTATGAGAAGGCGATGCTGCTTTGTTTAAGGCCATTTTTTATCCATGATCTACTTATGTATAGTGGGTCGATAAAGTCTCTTTCAGAAGCCTTAAAATTGAGCTATCAGCAAGTTTACAAGCCATATAAGTCGCTAATCGCGAAAGGCTATTTGGTTGAAAAAGGTAAGAATTATATTCAGCTTTATTTAAAAGGTAAGATTGACTGGACTTATGATTATGGCACTAATAAAAATGTAAAAAAGATTTATCCCAAATTAAAGGTAGCCTAGCTTATTAGCCAGGCTACCATGATTTCTTAGGAACATTATTCCAATCATATATATTAATAACACAATCTCAGAAAATGTTCGGTTAAATATGCTTTTGCTGGATCTCAGAGAGTTGTTTGTAACCAATGAATATATAAACCCGGTTATCACTTCCATCTTTTGTACTTTTAAAATCGAAATAACGTTCCACATCTTTCGCGGTTGCGATGCATTGTATATTAAATTCATCAAACATTTGTTGAACCTTGATTTTAATATCCTTAAAGGTGTATGGTGTTTTTAATCTGAAATGTTTATGCATCAGTTCTATGACCGGGAATGAAATTTTACCTTCTTCAATATTTAGTTTTAGCAATGCCTTTTCAATGTTAGATTTTGAGTATTTCAAGGTAACTATAGCTTCATACCCCAACCTATTATAAGCCTCAAATATGATAAAAGACAGCTTTTCAATTACCGAGCGTTGCTGATAATAAATGTCTAAACCTTGATATTCTTCCAGTTCAACTAAGCAGTTGGTCATTAACTTGTTCATTTCTTTAGAGTACCGAATACCCTTATTTTGTAGTCGTATTATTTCATCTTTGTCGAACATTTGGCGGTTATTACTCATATCATACATACCTGTCCTGTAATAAGCCGTATGTAAAGCCGCTGCGCCTGTGTAATAATTTTTCACTCGTTCGTCATCAAGATAATTGTCAAAGAGGAAATAGGAGAATTCATCTTCTTTATTTATAAGCCCATAATAGGGTAATACTGTTTTAAGAGCCTGGTCAAAATATTTATAATGAGCTTCGCCGTTCAAAGAGTATTTTAGTGTTTTGATATGATTGAATGCAAAGTCGCTTGATTTAACTTGCTCAATAGCTTCCTCTTCCGTAATAGGGTTGGTAAAACTACTGCTGTTATTGATATGGGTTATTTTATTATAAGGTACGTCACCTTTAGATTTCTTGCGAAACCTCCCTATAATCTGTAAGGTATCTGTATAAGGATCAATCAATGTGTGATTTCTAAAACCACAATCTGTCAATATAACAATATCGGGTTTTGCATCAATGATTATATCTAAGCCATTAAAGAAACTACTGGTAAAAAAATTATAACGCTTAAATTGATCAAGTTCAAAGCTGGCATTGTGTTGACCGTTGAGTTTCTGTAAATCCTGGCTTTCTTTAGAGCAATAAATCCGGTAATCACTCAGGCCTAACTGTTCGATAGTACTGTTGATGCCAATAATGGAATTAAAGAAGATGCAGTAACAATCGGACTTATTTTCTGACAGATAGTGTTTAAATCCGTTAACTAAGCTATTGGTATGAAGCAATTCAACAGTATGCTTTTTAATTGTTTCTGGACTAAGTTTGATATGCTTGAAATTGTATTTCGCAAATCTTGGATCGCTCGGCGGTATTGGTGTCGCTGATACCATAGCCTTTCTTTCAAAATCAAAGAAATGATCCATTACCCCACGTATATCGGGGCGGTATACGGCATCCTGAATCACCTTGTGGCATTCATCAATCAGAATGAAAAATAGCTTTTTGTAATCAAGTTCAGGATTATCTTTTTTAACTATTTCCATAACCCGTATTACTTTATCTAAGCCTTTGGGAGTGGTTAAGATTTTAGCAAACTCGTCTTTTGATCTTAAATAATTATAAATTGTTTTAACATCAATGTCGCCATGTATTGCAAGTGTATTGATATTCTTATTTCTATAGTATTTGTCTTTACTTTTCACAATAGAAATATGCGGTAAAACGATTATACTACTTCTAAGAGAAACTATCTCACTATGTGTTGCGCCAATGCCGGTAACAGTTTTATAAATAATTGAATTGGTTGGAATTGGATGAATTTCTTTTATTTGAGTAAAATGCTCAATTTCATCACCGTAGATTATTGTATCATCAAAAATTATGTCAGTAATGCTCATGGGTTTATTATAAGTGTTCATTTTTTTGAGTTAAAGTTGTAAATAGATTAATAGGTGGCGTCAAGCACCACCTATTGTAATTAATGATGAAAGGATTATTGATTATTTTTAGAATAATTATTGCTGTCGGCACTGTCTTCTTCAGATGCATCCGGAGCATCTTCAATAACGGGGTCTTCGTCAAATTCATTCCCTAAAATACTTTCGTTGATAAGAGTATCTCCACTATAACCATAATCTGCTTCCCATTCAAGGGCTGTTGCCAAATCATATGATGAATTAGCAAGCAAGGTGTCATAAACACTTTTCCCTCCTGTTACATTAGCAAAAACAGTGTATAACGCTGCATTTTGTTCGTTGATAAACTTGGCTGGTTCGTCCACATAATGGCAAAATGCTTTGATAACCATTTTAGGTTCTCCATTAAAGTATTTCACATCAAGCACAGGACCATGAATGTGTAAGGTTTTACCGATCAATTCCTCATCCTCCATAAGTGGTGGATGGTCTGCGTTGTCAAACATTAAATTTGAGATAGCTAATTGAACTGTTAAATCTTCTACAAATGCATCTTGTAGACTATTCTTCCAGTTGGCTTCTGCAACTAAGCTTTGTCCTGTTGGGCCAACAGGCTGGTAAGCTAATGATTTAATAAAGTAATACCCTGTACGTGGAGATTTGTTACCTGTTTTTGGTAATTGTGCGTCAATAAATTGTTCATTAACCCTTTGTTGAATTTGATTGTAAATTTTCATTGTTTGTGTTTGTAAATGCAAGCTTAATTGCTTGACAGTACAAAAGTGCCAATGATGGAAAAGGTAGGAGGAAATAGCAGATTGCTATTTTAAGGTGATTTTATTTCCTTAAATATCAGGTATTTATCTTATTGACCTGATTGCGTATCAGAGAGCTCATATAGTCTTTGTTTTCTGATTCGATTGCGTTTGGATCTATATATCCAAACAACGAGATTAATTCAAAATAAAAGTTCAAAAGCTTATCAGATAAGAATGCATTCTTGTTCTCGATTATCTCCGTTTCGTGCCTTAAATACAGATAGACATATAGACAAAACTCAGCTTGCAAGGCTTTAATAGATTTATTGGGTGAATCGATTTTCGCGTTAGCCTCAATATTTAGTTTTGTTTTACTAAGCATTTTGCCATTCTCGGTGTCATCAAAAAAGCGCTCTCTGATATTGTATTCGAAATCAGCAATGTTCATAGTGCCCTCTTTGAAGCCTTTCAGGATAGAATCAAATAGCCATTGAATTAACTTTGGGTCGTTAAGTTTAGCTGCTCCTGTACGAGTTTTGAGATGTATGCTGGCATTGACAAATTTGGGTTGAGCCTCAAAATAAGTGAGTAATAAATTAGCTAATTCCTTCGTTCGTTTTTTCTGATGATATTGAAATTCTAACTCGTCGATGATAGCTTCAACATCTTGTATTTTCGATAGAACTAGAAACAGGAGGTTATCAAAATGTTCAATTAATCCGAAGTCATTGATAATTTCTGTAAAACGATTTTGAATTGCGTCTACCTTTTCGTCGGAATCGTACCAATCGATAATTATAGGGTAACCATCAGAATATTGCTGAAACATGGTCTCAGCTGGTTCGGAGAATTTATAATACTTGCTTAATTTATTGAAATCGGGCTTGGGATTGAAGTATAGCATCTTTATTTAAAAGGTACTAAGATAAAAAAAGCAGTATAGTTGCCTATACCACTCTCTATTGCTATGAAAGTTTTTTGTTAAGATCATTAATATGGTGCATTACGTTCTCCCTGACGATTTTTGCATAATGCAATTCGGTCGTTTCAGTTTTACTGTGCCCCAAAAGGAATGATACAATCTCAAGCGGTATATCGTTATTCAATAGGACTGTTGATGCAAATGTCTTCCTAGCTATGTGGTGAGTGAGTACTTTATTAATGCCAACAATTTCAGCTATTTCTTTTAGATAAGAATTCATTTTCTGATTTGAAATTATCGGAAGTAACAATCCACTGTTATCAGGATAGCCATAGCTTTTTATAAGTCTCAATGCTTTTGGCAATAATGGTACTGCTATTGGTCGTTTAGTTTTTTGCCTAATCATATCAATCCATAGTGTCCCGGATTCATCTAATTGTAAATGTTCTCTACTTAGTGTAGCAGCCTCATTATAAGCCAAGCCTGTGTAGCAAGAAAATATAAAGCAATCTCTAACAACGCCCAATCTTTCTTGGGCGAATTTGTGTTTTTCGAGCTTTTTTAACTCTTGATTAGTTAAGAATACAACCTCTTTTATGTATTTCTTCTTTTGGTATAATAAGAAAGGATCTGTCGCAATCCAACCATTGCCAACTGCAATCTTCATGACTTTCTTAACCCGCTCAACTAGTTTGTTAATCGTGTTTTGATTCTGATTCTTCTCTGTTTTAAGGTAGTAATCTAAATCGCTTAGGAAGTTTAACTTGATCTCAAATAATGGATAGTCAGGCCTATTATATTGGTGCCTTATAAAGTCTGCAATATGCGATTGAATTACCACAAACTTATCGTGTGTGGCTTTTACATAATCCTTTCCTACAAGGGCTTTCATTTTTTTGTTATGATATTCAAATGCCTGGAGTAGGGTTTTATATTCTTTGTCGCTTCCGGTAAAACGATTATAGATGTCATCTATAAAGAACAATTCTTTTTCTTTTACTATAAGGTTATACGCGTCGTGAAGTTTTTGTTCTATTGTTTTAAGATTGTCGTTGACAAGCCTAGCATCATCGGAAATGCCTTTGTATCGCTGGGTGTTGTTATTCCATTGTTGCTCTTTAATAGTACTGCCAGTGGAAAATTGTTTTCTGACGCCGTCTAGCGTTACCCTGCAAAAGATAGGTGAATAACCCTTGTTGTTGGTCTTTGATTTGTAAATGAAGAATAAAACGCTGAAATGATGTAACATTCTGTCTGTTTGTTAAAAATTTGACAAAACAGAAAATTGGTATTACTAACTGATATTCAGATAATTGTAAGGATAAAATAGTGTACCTATCTCGTTTTTCGAAGTGTACCGAATTGTGTACCTACTATTCACCAAAAACGAGATGTTTCAAAATAAAAAAGCCTTTCAGATCATCTCTAAAAGGCTTTTCTCATTCTTGGGTAGCGGGAGCAGGACTCGAACCTACGACCTTCGGGTTATGAGCCCGACGAGCTACCAACTGCTCCATCCCGCACTATTTTTGGTTTTATAACTCTTAGCTCATAACTGCTAAAAGTGTTCCAGTTAAATCAAAATGCAATTTACATTCGCTTTAAATTGGACTGCAAAGATATAATTCGTTTCTTTGCAGTCCAAATATTATTTCATTTATTTTTTTATGGCCCACAGAGCAGGATTTGTAAGTATAATAGGTAAGCCAAACGCAGGTAAATCAACCCTGATGAATGCGCTTGTGGGCGAAAAAATGTCGATCATCACCCCGAAAGCGCAAACTACCCGTCACCGTATTTTAGGTATTGTTAACGAAGAGGATTACCAGATCGTGTTTTCTGATACCCCCGGCGTTATCAAACCACACTATGCGCTGCATGAAAGCATGATGCACCAGGTAGATGGTTCGATAGTGGATGCCGACCTGATTTTATTGGTTACCGATATCTATGAAGAGTATGATGAAGAAGACGTGCTGAAAAAATTGGCAGGTACACAGGCTCCGGTTGCGGTGCTAATCAATAAGGTAGATCAATCAGACGAAGAAACGGTAAAGGCTAAAGTTGAATTTTGGAAAGAAAAACTGGATCCGAAAGTTATCTTCGCTATATCAGCATTAAAAGATTATAACGTGCTTGCGGTAATGAATTTTGTGATCGAGCATTTGCCTGAGCATCCGCCGTATTATGAAAAAGATGCATTGACCGATCGTAATGATAGGTTCTTTGCTTCGGAAATGATCCGTGCGCAGATCTTCAAACAGTACAAAAAAGAGATCCCATACAGCAGCGAGGTAATTGTTACCGCTTTTGTTGAGGGTGAAAAATTGCACCGTATTAGCGCGGAAATTATTGTAGAGCGCGATTCGCAAAAAAATATATTGATAGGCAAGGATGGCAGCATGCTTAAAATAGTAGGCACTTATGCCCGCCGGGATATGGAAGAGTTTTTTCAGAAAAAAGTATTCCTGGAAATGTTTGTAAAAGTGATCCCCGACTGGCGCAGCAAAAAGAATTACCTGAAAAAATTTGGGTACGAATAAAAGTTAATTACGATTTACGAATTACGATTTCAGATTTAACTGATAGGGTTTGTAAATTTGCATAGGATTATGAGACGGTTGTGAAATCGTAATTCGTAAATCTAAAATCTAAAATAAAAATGAGTAACATAGTAGCCATAGTGGGCAGGCCCAACGTAGGCAAATCAACATTATATAACCGTTTAACCGAAAGCCGCAAGGCTATTGTTGATGACGTTAGCGGCGTAACACGCGATAGGCACTACGGTGTTTCTGAATGGACACACCACAGCTTTACGGTGATTGATACCGGTGGTTACGTGGCTAATTCTGAGGATGTATTCGAGGCGGCTATTCGCGAGCAGGTGGTGATCGCGATTGAAGAAGCAACCGTGATTTTGTTTGTGGTAGATGTTACTACAGGTATTACTGATCTTGATGATGAAATTGCGGCACTACTGCGTAAAGGTAAAAAACCGGTATTTGTAGTAGTTAATAAAATGGATAACACCTCGCTTTTAGCGGATTCGATGGTGTTTTATAGCTTGGGATTAGGGGAATTATACAATATTTCATCCATGACTGGCTCCGGTACTGGTGAGTTACTGGATGACGTGGTTAAGCATTTTGATGATGAACCAACTGAAGAAAATACTTTGCCAAAATACGCCATTGTTGGTCGCCCAAATGTGGGTAAATCATCCATCATCAATTCGTTAATTGGTAAGGAGCGTAATATTGTTACCCCCATTGCGGGTACTACCCGCGATTCGATCCACATCCATTATAACCAGTACGGTCATGATTTTATGCTGATAGATACTGCCGGGATGCGTAAAAAAACCAAGGTAAAGGAGAATATCGAATTTTACTCGGTAATGCGTACCATTAAGGCACTGGAAGAAGCGGATGTTGTTATCCTGATGATTGATGCTGTTGAAGGTATCGAGTCGCAGGACATCAATATATTCCACTTGGCTGAGAAGAATAAAAAAGGTGTTGTTATCGTAGTAAACAAATGGGATTTGATCGAAAAGAACAATAAAACCATTAAAGTTTTCGAGGAGATGATCCGCGAGAAGATTGCGCCATTTACCGATGTGCCTATCGTATTTACTTCGGTTACCGAAAAGCAACGTGTGTTAAAGGTGATTGATGTAGCTAACCAGGTTTATGCTAACCGTGCTAAACGCATCCCTACCTCAAAGCTAAACGAGATAATGCTGCCGATCATCGAAGCAATACCGCCGCCATCAACCAAAGGCAAATACGTTAAAATTAAGTATGTAACCCAAATTGCCGGTGCATCGCCAATGTTCGCGTTCTTTTGCAACCTGCCACAGTACGTAAAAGAACCGTACTATCGTTTTGTGGAAAACAAATTGAGAGAAAACTTCGATTTCGAAGGAGCGCCTGTACAGGTTTGGTTTAGGCAAAAATAATTTGATGTGCGGATGTGCAAGTGTGCGGATGTGCAAATGAACTGCACGGCTTTTCATCTGCACATCTGCATATCCACGCATTTGCACATTTACTAATCCTGGCTCAAATTCTTAACCGCTTTTTTAAAGCCGATATCATCATTATTTACGGTTTCAAAATAGGCTTCATCGCCCCATTTAAAACGTGCCGCGTAGGCTTTAAGCAGTAGTTTAATGGTTTGTTTGGAGATCATGATATCGCCCGAATCCATTTCCCTGATGGTGCCCGAAGCATAAATGATAAAATCATCAAACATGGGTCCGCTTACCGAAAAATGGTTCACAAAATCTGTTGTAGAATTGTATTTACTTAATGTAGGTTGCATCCTATCAAGCACGTAAGCGGTAAAGAGTTGATTATCATCAAGCTCCTGTATCAATTGCGTATCTTCAGTAGTATCCGCAGGTATAAAAATGTCAGGCATAATACCACCGTGACTGTAAACGGTTTTACCACTCAACGTGTGGAACGGTGAATGCTCTTTAAAAAGACTATCGTCCATATTGCTTTGTGCCGAAAATAACTCGCCTTTTTTCATCCGGTTGGATAGCTCGTTGTGGTAATTATCCACGCCGCCAGCATATGATTTCTGTATCGATCTGCCCGATGGCGTATAATACCGGGCTACAGTTAAATTAACTGCCGAACCATCATCAAACGGAAACTGTTCCTGTACCAAACCCTTACCAAATGAACGCCGGCCAATAATCGTAGCCCTATCTAAATCCTGTAATGCACCTGCTAAAATTTCACTGGCCGAAGCAGAATATTCATCTATCAGCACCGCCATTTTACCATGCTGAAATACGCCCGAATCAGTAGCGAAATAATCAGTACGCTGCTCATGCGATCCTTTGGTAAAAACAATCAACTGGCCTTTAGTTAAAAACTCATCAGCCATGGCTGTAGCGGTATTCAGATAGCCGCCACCATTGCCGCGGATATCCAGGATCAGCTTTTTCATACCTTTTTGCTTCAGGTCGACTAAAGCACGGCGAAAATCCTTATCAGTTGTAGATGCAAACTTGCTGATCTTTACATAGCCAATGGTTGGTGTGGCCATATAATAAGCATCAATACTGCTCAAATCAACATACCCACGTTTTACCGTGAAAAGCTTTTCCTGGTCATCACTTGGTGGGAGCACGTTAAAAACTAATTCTTTACGTGTTGCATCGGTGAAAATATTATCAACCTTATCAGGGGTGAGGTTTGTGCCCGAGAATTTTTTATTATCGATATCAATTATAGCATCGCCGCTAACTAAACCTGCTTTTTCTGCTGGTCCGCCGGGATATACCTGGGTAACAAAAAGCGTATCGCGCAGCAATTGGTATTCAACACCAAAGCCGTTAAAGCCGCCTTCCAGTTTATCATGAATTGCCTGGGCTTGTTTGGGTGGGAGGTATGCTGAGTGCGGATCGAGATTTTGCAATAGGTTATTGGCGGTAACCCCTTCAACGCTATCCACATTAACAGAGTCTACATAATTTTGGCGCACGAGTTGCAGTACCTTAGATAGCTTGTCGCTTTGCGCAACAGATTCACCCAAAAAACGGTCCGAAAAGCTATTATCGCCAACCAGCAGGCCGATAGCAACACCTATCAAAATTAAAATAACAGACCTGAAAATAATACCGGCACTCTTTTTCATAGCAAACGTGTCACGCATCAAAAATAACTAATTGAAGCCATTGGTAAAAGTGAAATTATTTAACTTTTATTTAATTTGTCATTTTTTTTAGAGCGATTGCCTGACCTACGCGACATTGCGAGGAGGAACGACGTGGCAATCCCCGACTTACAACGCCGCTCTGCAAGTCGGGGATTGCCACGCTACGCTCGCAATGGCGCGTAAACATAATTATCTATCAAAATAAAAAATCAATCCAATCCTATAATCGTGTCCCATTTTTAACCAATTTTGTAAAAACAGCTGCAATGGAATCTACTACCGAAAAAAGCTCGCTATACAATAACCTGGAGAAAATGCCGGTAGGCGAACTCCTGCAAAACATCAACGATCAGGATCAAACCGTACCCTTTGCCGTAGCTAAAGCATTGCCACAGATTGAAAAGCTGGTAAACATTACCGCTGAACGGATGAAAGCAGGCGGTCGCTTATTTTACATTGGTGCAGGTACCAGCGGCCGTTTAGGCGTGGTTGACGCTTCGGAATGCCCGCCAACCTTTGGTGTACCATTTGATATGGTGGTAGGTATAATTGCAGGCGGCGATAAAGCCATACGCAAGGCGGTTGAGTTTGCCGAAGATGATGCGCAGCAGGCATGGAAAGATTTGCAGGAATACCATATCAATGATAAAGATGTTTTGGTAGGCATAGCGGCATCGGGCACAACGCCTTATGTAATTGGGGGGTTAAAAATGGCTAATCAAAACAATATTGCAACGGGTTGCATCGTATGTAATAGTGGCAGCCCGGTTGCTGCCGAAGCGCAATACCCGGTTGAAGTGGTTACCGGCCCCGAGTTTTTAACTGGATCAACCCGTATGAAAGCCGGTACCGCACAAAAGCTGGTGCTGAATATGCTGAGCACCGCTGTAATGATTCAGCTGGGCAGGGTAAAGGGTAACAAAATGGTGGATATGCAGCTAACCAACAATAAACTGGTTGATCGCGGTACCAAAATGATAATGAGTGAAGCAGGAACTGATGAAGAAACTGCTGCAAAGCTGCTAAAACAACACGGCAGTGTAAGAAAAGCAGTTGACGCTTACAAAAATAAATAATGTGCAAGTATGCGGATGTGCAGATATACAAATGCTTTAATCAAATCATTTGGCTGCCATTTAATAAAATCCGCACATTTGCACAAATAGAAAACATAAAGTCTCCCCTGCCGGGGGAGATTTAGAGGGGGCTTATGCACGAAATAGAACCATATTACCGGTGGAGAGATGACTATGTAGCATCGGAGGACGAGTTTTCGCCCTTTTACGCTACGCAGTACAGTGAGTTTGAGTTTGATAAGCAGGTATACAACTATTTGCTGCACCCGCAATGGGATTCGTTCGGCTCTAACACATTATATTTAAAAGTATTGTATGTTGATTATGAAAGGGGTTACACCATCATCGAGTTTATTGGTGAGTGGAATGACGCGATCAACAACGATATCATGCTGATGAAACGCGAGCTGATCGACCTGATGACAGACCAGGGCGTTACACATTTTATCCTGATCGGCGAAAATGTGCTAAACTTCCATTCGTCGGATGATTGTTATTATGAAGAGTGGTTTCAGGAAGTTGAAGATGGCTGGATCGCAGGCATAAATTTCCGGGATCATGTGATCGAAGAATTTAAACGGAATAATATCGACTACTATATTAACTTTGGCGGCGGCCTGGATGAAATGAACTGGCGTGCGCTAAAACCGCTGCAAGTTTTTAAACAAATTGATGAACAACTGACAAAACGGCTTAATTAGCACCACGGTACAAGATTTGATTAAACCTTATAGTAGATTTGATATCTATTCTTTATTATTGTATAACCCAAAAAAGAAAATAAATTTAAAAAATGGAAAGTAATAATCCTAACTACACCTACAATAGTGTAGTACAATTAGATGATAGCGAAACTGCATCGCGCAAGTATTTAGCAAAGGTTTTTGCCTGGATGTTTGTGGCTTTGGGCGTTTCGGCTTTTACCGCATTTGAATTCTACCTTACCCCTGGTTTACTAAGCCTGATTATTGATCCGGTTGCAGGTGGTTTTACTACTTTAGGTTATGTGGCAATATTTGCGCCGCTTGCTTTTTCACTGGTGTTGAGTTATGGCTTCAATCGCTTGTCGTATGTTACAATGGTGGTTCTTTACCTGGCCTATTCTGTTGCTATAGGTGTTACCTTAAGTATTTTCGGCCTGATTTATACTTCAAGCTCTATATTTAGTGTGTTCCTAAGTGCATCACTTGTGTTTGGTATTATGGCTGTTGCCGGTTACAGAACATCAATGGATTTGAGCAAATTCGGTTCTATCCTCACGATGATATTTATGGGCGTATTGGTAGCTAGCCTGGTTAACTTCTTTTTCAGAAGCGCTCAGTTAGATTATATCATCAGCTTTATATTTATCGCTGTAATGGTTGGTTTAACAGCTTACTACATGCAAATGCTAAAACGCATTGGCGCTGGTATTGAATACGGTAACGAGCAATCTAAAAAATTAGTGATCATTGGCGCGTTTGTGCTGTATACAACATTCATCAATCTATTTATGTCGATGATGCGTATTTTTGGTAGAAGACGCTAAACATAAAAAAGAATATGCGAAAGCCGTCTTCAAAAGAGACGGCTTTTTTTGTTTGGTATCATTTCAGCCAGCGGGAGAAATCCTCTAAGAGAAGCATCTACGTTAAGCCCTCTTGTAGGGGACTTCTCCCGCTGGTCGAAATGACAAGGTGGTGAGATTGGGCTGGTAAGGCCCTATTGCATATTATCAATTTATTACGCACATTTGCACCTGCTTATAGAGAAAGACGGAGGGATTAGACCCTGCGATGTCTTAGCAACCTGTGCTTCACAAGGTGCTACATTCTACTTATCCGGCTACTGGCGGATAGGAAAGATAAGCGAAAGTCAATTTACCGGCCGACTTTTCGATATAAGCAGCTTTTTAGTATCAAGTAATTAGTATCAAGTATTTAGATTGATCGTCTACGTATATAACTAATTATAAGCGCCAATTTCGGTCTTGCTACTTGATACTAATTACTTGATACTCAAAAATGGATATAAGAAAAGAATTAGAAAAACGCATTCTCGTAATTGACGGGGCAATGGGTACCATGATACAGCGGTACCAGTTGACCGAAGCGGATTTTCGTGGGGAGAGGTTTCGTGATCATATTTCTGATTTGCAGGGTAATAACGACCTGCTCAACATTACACGCCCGGATATCATCAAACAAATACACGCCGAATATTTGGATGCCGGCGCCGATATTATTGAAACCAATACTTTCAGCACCCAAGTAATTTCATTGGCTGATTATCACCTGGAAGAACTGGCTTACGAGCTGAGTTATGAAGGTGCCCGAATAGCCCGTGAAGTTGCCGATGAATATACCAAAAACGAACCGCATAAACCGCGTTTTGTAGCAGGGGCTGTAGGGCCAACCAATAGAACGGCTTCGTTATCGCCGGATGTTAATGATCCGGGTTATCGCGCCGTTACTTTTGATGATTTGGCAAGCGCCTATTATGATCAGGTGCGTGGTTTGGTTGATGGTGGTTCGGATATGCTGTTGGTTGAAACGATATTTGATACGCTGAATGCCAAAGCGGCATTGTTCGCCATCAATAAATACGCCGAGGAATCGGGTAAGCATTTGCCGATCATGATCTCGGGGACGATAACGGATGCTTCAGGTCGTACCTTATCAGGGCAGACTGTTGAGGCATTCTGGAATTCTATCCGCCATGCTAATTTGCTGTCAGTCGGTTTGAACTGCGCTTTGGGGGCAAGGGAAATGCGCCCGCACTTAGAAGAGCTTTCCAATATTGCCGATGTATTTATTTCGGCTTATCCCAATGCGGGTTTGCCAAACGAGTTTGGCCAGTATGATGAAACTGCCCATGAAACCGCCCACCAGGTTGATGATTTTATGCAAGCCGGTTTGGTAAATATTGTGGGTGGCTGCTGTGGCACTACGCCGGAGCACATCAAATGCATTGCCGATCGTGCTGCGCTATATCCCGCAAGGTTAAGGCCGGAGATACAACCCAACATGCGC
>Ga0302303_10000160_pt1 | contig 71467 bp, 53 predicted proteins | sample III_Palsa_E2_1_FD_194542 | JGI IMG/M metagenome (GOLD analysis project Ga0302303, IMG submission 194542) | Peat permafrost microbial communities from Stordalen Mire near Abisko, Sweden - III_Palsa_E2_1 | ecosystem: Environmental > Terrestrial > Soil > Palsa > Peat permafrost | place: Sweden...
AAGGTGTAGTTATACAATGCAATAGTGTAGGTGTATCTGAAACCTTTACTGTTCGTAAAGTTTCAAACGGTATAGGTGTTGAGCGTATTTTCCCTATCAACTCTCCAAATATCGATAAAGTTGAAGTGAACAGCCACGGTAAAGTTCGTCGCTCTAAATTATACTACCTGCGTGCACTTACCGGCAAGGCAGCTCGTATCAAATCAAAAAGAGTTTAATCTCCTTAACCCCCTAAGGGTAAATGGAATAACATAAGAAAGCCTTTCCGAAATCCGGAAAGGCTTTTTCTCGTGTCTTATAGTTTGCTATTAATTTTCTGCAACTATATTATATTTTAAGTCGATAGCTGTTGATCCCGAGATAAAAACAGTATAGATCTTGCCTGCCTGTATAGTTGTTGCAGGGATGCTCAACATGGCATTAACTGAACCTGCCGCATATAAATACAATGCAGTATTGGCATTAATACTATTATATGCCGATACTGTTCGGTAAGCTAAATTGGTGACCAGTTTCGATGTCGCCGATAATCCAACATCAATATTTGCGGCTGCAGCTGAACTCAAGTTTATAACACGCACCTTTGCCATACCCGCTGCAGGCGCTGTAAGGTTGTTGGTGGTAATAATACTGCCTCTTGTGGTATCACTCAATGTGTAGTAAATAGTGTAGCTGCTATCGGCCTGCAGGGTTACGTTAAAGGCTACGTTGGCTGTAGTACTGCCCGAGTTAGTAAATTTAGCCGAATGACTGCCCGAGCTTTCCGTAAAATAATCAGAGCTTTGCGTGTACGCAACTGCCGAAGCATCTAGCTTAATATTATCCATGTACAAGTCTTGTGATGCTGAACCATCAGCCGCATTAACTATTCTTACTTTAGCGGTGGTTGTGGTGCCGCCATTAGAATTATCTTTTTGGCATGATGTAAATGCAGATGCAACCCCAATAAACAATATGGGTAGAAATTTTAACTGAGGTTTTTTAAAGTACTTTTTCATAGTAGTCGTATATAATATTTAAAGATGTATGCCATCCAAACCAAATATTATTCCAACCGGGAATATTATTCACAAACCCGCTTATAACCAAAACGATAGATTTTTTCGCGAAAATTTAAAACTGTACAGCTTTTTGTTCAAAATGTGTATCAAAAAAAATCCCCGCCTTAATTGGGCAGGGATGTATCTGGTTATCTGTTCAGATTACTTATGCCTGTTTAGGCTTAGGTGTTCTTGGAGCTCTTTTAGGCTTTACCGGGGTAGGTTTCGCTTCAATAGTAACAATATCCTGCTCTGGCTCAACCTCGGCTACTGTAACGGGTTTAACCGGCACATCGGTTGCCACAGCGACCGGTTCAGCCACAGCAACTTTAACTCCTCCTTTAGGGGGCTGGGGGGCTAATTCGGCTAATATCGTTCTGCCGCCTTTTACTACATCGCCAATGGCTACTTTTACAGTAGTGCCCAATGGTAAAAATATATCAACCCTCGATCCAAACTTAATAAAGCCGAACTGGTCGCCTTGTTTTACTTCATCACCTTCTTTCACATACCAAACAATACGGCGGGCCATTGCACCCGCAATCTGCCTGAATAATATTGCAATGCCTTCGCTGTTTTCAGTTACAACTGTAGTACGTTCATTTTCGGTTGATGATTTTGGATGCCAGGCTACCAAATATTTACCGGGGTGATATTTAAAGTATTTAACCACACCACTAATGGGGTTACGGTTTACGTGCACATTAATAGGCGACATAAATACAGAGATCTGTATACGTTTATCTTTGAAATATTCAGTTTCGGTAGTTTCTTCAATTACCACAACCTTACCATCAGCAGGGCAAAGCACTTGCGCTTCATCCTGGATTATAGTTAAAGTGGGGCTGCGGAAAAACTGCAATATAATTACAAAAAGCAGGAATGACAATATGTATATAAACCATTTTAAGGCGTAAGCCTGGGGGAAATAGAATTGTATCACCGCGTTCAAAACAAATATGAACAGGATACATAAGGCGATGGACGTATATCCTTCTTTGTGAATGGTCATTTGATATTATTTTATGTTAATATTAAAATGTGCTTATATAATTGCACAATAATTATGCAAAACTACTAATTTGTAATTAAGTATAAGTAAGCATACACAACAGGTACGGCTAAAAATAATCCGTCGAACCTGTCGAGTAACCCGCCGTGACCCGGCAATATTCCGCCCGAGTCTTTCACATTAATGCTGCGTTTGAACATGGATTCTACCAGGTCGCCCATTGTGCCAAAACACCCTATTATTACTGCCATTATAACCCATTGTGCCCAGGTTAGTTCAGCCCAATAATGGCTGATGATCAATCCCACGCCTGCACTTATCAATACACCGCCTATAAAGCCTTCCACTGTTTTTTTGGGTGAATGGCGTTCAAATAATTTAGTTCGACCCAAAAATCTGCCTGTTAAATAAGCACCAGTATCATTGGCCCAAAGCATCAGCAAAAATGCCAGGGGAAAATGAAAATCAAATATGCCAAAGGTTCCTGCATAAGCTAACGCATGGAAAAACGTGAATGGAACAATGGTGAATATGATACCAAGAAACGTATAAGCAATATTGTTAAACGGTGCGTGCAGCTTACGGAACAATTCCCAAATAAAAATACCGCCGAAAAACACCGGGGTAATAAACATCAGCTTATCAGTAAATCTTGCGTGCCACAGCATGGGTATTGCAAACGCACTTTTATAAGTGAACAGGGCAAAAGCAACATAGAGTAAAGCGCCGCATAACAGGCCCATTGGCACGTTTGGCTTTGCTGTACCTTGTTTGATGAGCCCGTAAAACTCATACAGACAAAATAAGCTTAACAGCAAATAAAATGCGCCGAATACATAATGCCCTAAAAGCACCGATGCAAGCATCACTATAATAAAAAAGAACCCCGTAATAGCGCGTGTTTTCATAAATCGATCTGGTTCAGGATAAGCAGTTCAATGGCATTGTCAAAATCTTCCTGGTGAACATAAACTTCAACATTGCCAAAATTAAGATAAGATGAGTCTTGCTTATTCAACAAAACGGTTTCAATAGCGTGCTGCAAAAGCATTTGCTTAACAATCTCCGCCTGATAAAAATTTGTTGATTTGTAAATCCTGACCCAGTTTTTTTCCATTATACCTGCACCAGCTTTTTATTGAGTGCAATTTGCCTATATATCCAAAACAAAAATAAAATAATTATAAAGCTAAGCATATAGATTTTAGAATTAAATACATGCTGGTCGTCAGGGTTTATACTTATTTTTTTATGCTGCGATAAATAGGTTACCACCACATCGGTACCGTTATTTATAAAGTGCGCCCAAACTGATGTCCATATACTGCCGCTCCAGGCTACAAAGTAACCAAACAATACGCCTAAAAACAATCTCGGCAAAAAGCCAAAAAACTCCATGTGAAAGGCACTAAATAAAATCGCAGTTATCCAAATAGCGGCATGAGTATTTTTTGTCCATTTTTCAAAAATGGTTTGCAGGCATCCCCTAAACATAAATTCCTCAACAATAGCTGTGAGCAAGCCAACAAAAAGCAAGTCAAATATCATATCCCATATGGTATTCATTTGCAGCATTACATTGGTAAGCTTTTGGGCATTATCTTCACTTTCACGCATCCATTTTAAAAAGGGAGGTAAAACCATTTTTTGGTTTATATTCGATAAAAGCTCTATCAGCGGTGCCGAAATAAACATTATCCCAAAAATCAACACCAATAATAGCCACGGAAAAGTAAAATTCGATCTGATATACTCAGCCGGATTAGGTATAACTACATAAGCAAAAAAAACAGGTGTAATCAATATCGGCAAAGTTGTACCGGCAAGCTGCAATATCCATAACGCGTTTAAAAAATTAGGTGCAGCGGTGTTTAAAGCGGTTATAGCTGTAAATGTTTTTGATCCGTATAAAACCCATATAATACCTGCACCTATTACATTGCCAATAATCAACGCTACAAAAAGGATAGCCAAGAATATCAAAAATTGCATAAAAGGGCGTAACTCACTAGTACTATTACTCAGCTCTTTATAGGGTGTATTTACCATTCGGCTTAAATTTTGTATTTTTGCAACGAAGATAAGGCATGAGTGTACAAATTGGAAATATTGATTTAGGTAAGTTCCCGCTGTTGCTGGCACCAATGGAAGATGTGAGCGATCCTCCCTTCCGTTACGTGTGCAAGCAAAACGGTGCGGATATGATGTACACCGAATTTATCTCCAGCGAAGGATTGATCCGTGATGCGGCAAAAAGTCGTCAGAAACTGGATATTTTCGAATATGAGCGTCCTATAGGTATTCAAATTTTCGGCAGTGATATTGACCACATGCGCGAAGCTACCGAAATAGCCTCTTTAGCCGGACCTGACCTGATGGACATTAACTACGGTTGCCCGGTAAAACAGGTAGCTTGCAGAGGTGCCGGTGCCAGTTTATTGCAGGACATTGATAAAATGGTAGCCATGACCAAAGCAGTTGTTGAAGCCACGCATTTGCCCGTTACTGTAAAAACGCGCCTCGGCTGGGATGATAACACCAGGAACGTGTACGAAGTTGCCGAACGCTTGCAGGATGTGGGCATCAAAGCATTAACCATACATGGCCGCACACGTGCGCAAATGTACAAAGGCGTTGCTGACTGGTCATTGATCCGCGATATTAAAAAGAACCCACGCATCAAGATCCCGATATTTGGCAATGGTGATATTGATTCGCCTGAGAAGGCCGCTAACTGGCGCATGGAATTTGGTGTTGATGGAATGATGATCGGCAGGGCCGCAATCGGTTACCCCTGGATCTTCAGAGAGATCAAACATTATTTTAATACCGGCGAACATTTAGATAAGCCAACTATTGCCGAAAGGATTGAGGCTTGTCGCACCCATTTGGAAAAATCAGTAGAATGGAAAGGGCCCAAAACCGGCATTTTTGAAATGCGCAGGCATTACTCAAACTACTTTAAAGGCACTGAAAATTTTAAAGAATACCGCATGAGGCTGGTTACTGCATCAACAATGGATGAAGTAAACGGCATTTTATGTGAAATAAATGAAAATTATGCCGCTGAGTTGGTGTAAAATTTGTACAGATAATTTTATATTTGGTAAAACTAAAATATCCTAATGGTTACAACTATAACTGATGGTGTTAAAGTTTCAGTGGAAACGATCTATCAGCCGGAATATTCTAATCCGGCGAACGACCACTTTATGTTCGCATACCGGGTAAAAATTGAAAATATGAGCGATTATGCCGTGCAACTATTAAGTCGCCACTGGTATATTTTTGATTCAAACGGTGCCAAGCGCGAAGTAGAAGGCGAAGGCGTAGTAGGCCAGCAACCATTGATCGAACCCGGCCATTCTCATGAATATGTATCAGGCTGCAACCTGAAAACCGATATGGGCAGCATGAAGGGCGAATACCAAATGATCCGCCTGATGGATAACTTTGTATTTGATGTAAGAATACCAGAGTTTTACCTGATCACTCCGTACAGGATGAATTAAGCTCCAGCTATGGGATGCTGTTAAAACACCTGCAATAAGCAAAAATTTTTATTGGTGTAATATGCTGTTATTGCAGCAAAATTGCTTTTAAAATTCCAAGGCATCTTTGGCCCAAATCAACGGGCAGTTTGGCTAAAGCCAGCCAATTATCAGAACCATAATCCGTTGGCTGAAGCCAACGGCAATGAAAAAAACTATTTGTTATCATTGCCGTCATATTTATGTGACGGACTGGTAAAAAGGGATTATCGGCTTTAGCCAAAAGAATCGCCATTATGGATACTCACTTATTAAAATTGTCAACATTTTTTAAAAGCGATTTCCTGGTTATTTATGCAAAATGCCTTGTGATTTAGCCGTATAAATGGCATATTGCTGCTCTATAATTTAAATGGTTAGCTTAATGGGTTCCAGAACAATATTTGTAACTGTAATTTTTTGCTGTTTACTAAATTCATTGCATTTAAGGGCCCAAACCAAAACTATAGACAGCCTTAAACTGCTATTAAGCAAAATGCCCGATGACAGCAATAAGGTAATGGTATACCGCCAATTGTTTATTGAAGTAATTGATAAGCAAAATGCCAACGCCGCTATACCAATTGCCTTACAACAATTGGCGCTCGCCAAAAAGATCCACTACGAACATGGGCAGGCAAAGGCATATCAACTGCTAAGTGTTGGTTATGAAGCCGCGGGCAATATTAATAAGAGTATTGAAAGCGGTTTAAATTCCCTCAAAATTTATGAAAAGACCAGGGATGAATCGGGCATCGGCTCATCATACAATAATATAGGCTTGGTTTACCTGGATGAAAATGAAACTGCCCAAGCGCTGGACTATTTTAAAAAAAGCCTGGACGTTTTTACCAAACTAAACAAAGTACAGAGTAAGCCGGAAAACATATTCAGGAGTGTGATTAACATTGCGCGGGTTTATGAGCAGCAGCATAAAGATTCGCTGGCTTTAAAAACCTATATGCAAAGCCTGGCCTTAAGTAATGAGCTTAAAGCCAATCAGAATATTTATAGGGCGGGCTCACTTTATAAAATAGGGAACATATATTTTGATGAGCAGCAGTATACCATTTCAGAAGACTACCTGTTAAAGGCAATACAGTCGCTGGCCGGAGCGCAAGAGGCTTACCCGGCATCGCAGATCTATCTTTTATTAAGTAAAATATACATTGTCCAAAAGCAGTTCCACAAATCGCTCGATGCCGCCAAAAAGGGCTTAGAAATGGTTAAAAAGGAGGATTATAAGGCCCAGTTAGCCGAAAATTACTTGCAAATGGCCAATGTTTACGCAGCCCTAAACAATTATAGCGATGCTTACCATTTTCAGCAGCTATATTTAAAATTGAAGGATAGCCTGGTAAACACTGAAAATGTTAAAGCCATAGCGCAGCTGCAATACAATTACCAGCTCGAAAAAAAGGAAACTATTAACCAGGTACTTTTAAAGGATAAGAAATTAGCTGATACCCAAATTATACTACAAAAATTAACCATCCAGCGCCAATATGCTATTGGGGCCTTTATAGGTATAGGATTATTGTCGTTTGTGGTGCTGTCGGTTTTTTACTACCGAAGCTTGCAAACTAAAAAGAAGGATAATGAATTGCTTTATACCCAACAACAGGAAATTTTAGAGCAAAATCAGGAGATCATCGCCCAAAACGAAGAGATATTTATTCAAAAAGAACATCTTTCACAATTAAACAATACTAAGGATAAGCTTTTTTCCATCATCTCGCATGATCTTCGTTCGCCGGTTTTAACCTTACAGGAAGCATTAACCCTGTTTAACAGTGATTTGCTTACGCAGGAAGAAATAGGCCCAATGTCTGACGAGTTATTAAAGAATGTAAAAAACACATCAGCCTTGCTGGACAATGTATTGTTTTGGGCCAAAAACCAGATGGAGGGTATTTATATTAAGAAAGAGATCTTCGATATCCGCGAAATGATAATTGCCAACTTTATCAATTTTGATAAACAAGCAAGCGATAAAAAGATAAGCCTTATCAATAGTATCGCTAACCCTATAAATGTTATTGCCGATGCAGGTACGATTGATATTGTAGTTAGAAACCTTTTATCAAACGCGATAAAATTTTGTCGGGCGAACGATAGCATTACTGCTTCGGCAATGGTGGAAAGCGATTTCTTATACCTCTCTGTTGCCGATACAGGTACAGGTATGAGCAAAGAAGTGCAGCATAAGCTATTTAATTCGGCTGATTATTATTCCACATACGGCACCGCCAACGAAACTGGTACGGGCCTGGGCTTAAATCTGTGTATGGAGTTTGTAACCCTTAACGGTGGTGCCATTTGGGTGGAAAGCGAGCCTGGAAAAGGCAGCACATTTACCTTTACTATTCCAATTGCATAGCAAAAATAATGTTTTCACTTCGGGGACTTAGAAAAGACAAAGCCTTTTGGTCTCTTTGATCGATTTTACCTTTACAGTATTATTAATTTTCCAACAACAAAGCATAAGATAATATGCCGGCTTAAAGTTTAGGCTCAATTTTATTATAATTTTACAACTATAATAAAAAGCTAACGCAGTGGTTTAATTGAAAGTTAAAAAGAAGGTTTTTGCTTATATTAGAGCATCGCATTTACCTTAATGTTTTTTGCCTGTGGAAAACACATTTTCATATTGGGAGCGCACTGCTTTTATTGATAATGCCGATGTAACCATAATTGGCAGTGGACTGGTTGGCCTTAGCGCTGCGCTGCATTTAAAACAACAACAGCCTGCCTTAAGAGTATTGGTTTTGGAGCGTGGCTTTTTACCTACCGGCGCAAGCACAAAAAATGCGGGGTTTGCTTGTTTTGGCACAGTATCAGAACAACTTGCCAGCTTAAAAGAATCAACCGAAGATGAAGTTGTGCGGATGATCAATTATAAATGGTGCGGACTGCAACGCCTGCGACAAAATTTGGGCGACAACAGCATTGACTTTTATCAGCACGGCGGTTATGAATTATTTATGGATAAGGAAACCAGCCGGGCAGATGAATGCATCGATCAAATACCTTATTTGAATAAATTAGTACAGCAAGCCATTGACAAACCCGACACTTATAAAGTAGCATGCGATAGAATTGCAGATTTTGGCTTTAACAAAGTAAGCAGGATGATCTATAACCCTTACGAAGGGCAGCTGCATACCGGCAAAATGATGCGTACTTTACTGCAAAGGGTTTATGAGGCAGGAGTATTGATCCTGAACTCATGCTCCGTAACCAAAGTTGAGCAGCAAGCTGATGGCATCCACTTAATAACATCGCAGGGGGATTTTAAAACGGGTAAACTTATATTGGCAACCAATGCTTTTGCCAGTCAGCTATTCCCGGGCTTAAAGGTGGTGCCGGGGCGTGGGCAGGTTTTGGTTACCAAACCTATACCGGGACTAAAGCTCAAAGGCACTTACCACTTTGATGAAGGCTATTATTATTTCAGAAATATTGATAACCGCGTATTATTTGGCGGTGGCCGTAATCTTGATTTTGATGCTGAAGCAACCTGGGAATTTGGCCATACCCAAACCGTAAAGGAAAAATTAATTGCTTATTTAAACAAGATAGTTCTCCCCGGCAAAAACGTTGAACCAGATTACTGGTGGAGCGGAATAATGGGTTTTGGCGAAGACATAAGCCCCATAGTTAAACAGATTGAACCCAATATATTTTGCGCAGTACGCTGCAATGGCATGGGCATAGCCATGGGCAGTTTAGTAGGCGAAGAAGTGGCGGAGCTGGCGCTAATAAGTTTATAAACCCGCAGCGATTTATATCTCGCCTGGCTTAAATTCATGACCAACAAATTTAGTAGTAGTTTCAGCACCATCTGTTACCCTTGTATCAAAAAGCACTTTATAACTTTCAAATTGCTTGGGGTTTTTCAGAGTCTGTTTAATTTGTAACGCTAACTGCTTCGCCAATGTTTCTATTTTAGCATCATCCGTAGGAATGTTTTTGCCATTTATAAATTCAATAGTTAAAAGAGTATGATTACCACCACTTCCAGATGTTTTTTTACCATCTAGATTAATATTTTCAAAACTATATTTTACTGTTAATGCTATCTATAATGGCACTTTGCTTGTCATTAAGTTCCGGTATATAGGTTTGGGTATAAGTACAGCCGCTTAGCCAAAAGAATATTATTACTACAGCTATTTTTAAAAATACAGATTTTAGAAATTTCATTTGTGAGGGTTTAATCGGGATAAAAATAGGAAAAAATCAAATTAAATTAACAGCATAATCAAATAGGTTTACGGTAATTTTTACCTTATCAGCGTAACATACCCACTCAATTTTGGGCTTTTATCGCCCAGGTCGATCACATAATAGTAAGTGGCAACAGGTAAACGGCTGCCGTTGTAGGTGCCGTCCCAAGCTTTACTATAGCCCTTTGAGTGGTAAACCAAGCCTCCGTATCTGTTATAAATATCAACCGTACAATTTTGAAAATAGGCAAGCGAAGCAATATTCCACAGGTCGTTAATGCCATCACCATTGGGTGTAAACGCGTTTGGAATGGCTATTGATGATGGCGGTAAAATAACCATCGAGATCTGGTTACTTTCAGCCGATACATTACAACCTCCTGATGCAATAATGATACAGGTTACCTTATCGCCATTATTTAATGTACTACTAGTAAAATTAGGGCTGTTTGCACCAACGTTATTGTTATTAACCTCCCATTGGTAAGTTGCTACATCGCTTATGTTGGCTATTGCCGTAAAAGTAACGGGAGTACCTCCATACACATTATTTGCAGACGCGCTTATAGTAACCGCAATGTTTACACCAGTTATATTAACTGCAATACTGTTTGATTGAGCTGTTAACGCAGTTAAACATGCTCCCCCCTGGTTGGTAAGCGTACAGGTAACTACATCATTATTATTTAGACAACTATTGGTAAACACCGGGCTATCGGTGCCTGCGTTTACATTATTTACCTGCCATTGATAGGCCGGATCAGTGCCGCCATTGGTTGGCGTTGCTGTAAAAGTAATAGCCGTACCACTCGTAACAGGCCCCGTTGCCGACGATTGTATACTAACGGCAGGCGTAGTGTACGGAACAACATTAATACCTGTAATAGTATTTGAGAACCCACTGAATGTACACGGTGTATAAACAAAACATTGTACAGTATCTGTACTAGTTAAATTATTAATAGTAAAAGTTGGGCTATTAGTACCTACGCTTACTTTGTTAACTGTCCAGTTATAGAAAGGCGTTGCCCCGGGATTGCTTATAACTGCAGTAAAAGTTATAGTCATGCCTGTGCACGCAGTGGTATAATCAGGAGTAATAGTGACTATTGGGAGGGGTTGCGCATTAATAGTAAATGTTTGCGAGGCCGTGCTTCCATTTTGATCAGTTACTGTAATTGTTGTTGTACCTGCACTAACTATATGTATCAGATTGCCGGCAATATTTGCAGCTCCCGGATTACTGCTGGTATAAATATATGGACCGACACCACCTGTAGCACCTGGGTCAAAGTCGGTACTACATATGTTTTTATTGAGGATAGGTGGCAAAACCAAAGGATTGGTATTAGCAAGTACGGTAATATTCACAATTGTATTACTGCTGCCTGCTGTATTATATGCGGTTACTGTATAATCAGTTGAAGGCGAGGCCGCTGTTGGTGTGCCACTTATAATACCTGTTGTAGCATCAAATATTAGCCCGGCAGGGAGTGGTTTGTCAATGGCATATCCTGTTATAATTACTTTTCTTATTTCATTATTGCCGTAATCAGTTACATACAAAAACCCTCCCGGGTCAACCTGTACATCATTTGGCCGGTTAAACCCGGATAATATACCTACCCCATCATTTGAAGATGCATTCCCACTTCCGGCAAGGGTGGTTACTATGCCTGATATATCAATTTTACGGATCAGGTTATTGCTTAGATCAGCTACATATATATTGCCTATTGCATCTACAGCTATACCAGCAGGTGTATTAAAAGTTGCTGATGTTGCCGTACCGTTTGCATCGCCAGCAATACCACTGCCTGCTACAGTAGTTACAACACCAGTAGAAGTGATCTTTCTTATCCTGTTATTATTAGGGTCGGCTACATATACGTTGCCCGTGGCATCAATATTCACTCCACTTGGCGAATTAAAACTTGCCGATATTCCTGTGCCATTTGCAAAGCCTGCATTCCCACTACCCGCTAACGTTGAAACAACAGCTCCGGGGGTTATTTTACGTATTAAATTGTTCTGCGAGTCGGCCACATATAAGTTGCCTGTTGCATCATGTGTTAATGAATAAGGATAATAAAAGCCCGCAGAAGTGCCTGCTCCGTTCTCATTGGTTTGACTACCTCCGGCAAAAGTACTTGTCACTCCATTTATAACAACCTTAATTGAATTACTGGCGGCATCGGCCACATACAAATTGCCGTCTGTATTTACGGTAGGGCCGTTCGGCTGATTAAAGCCCGAAGCAAATGTTGTTACTACTCCAGCCGGGGTAATTTTCCGGATCAGGTTATTATCCCTGTCGGCTACAAACAGGTTTCCGTAAGCATCTTCAGCAAGCCTTGTTGGGCTGTTGAAACTTGCCGCTGTACCAGTGCCATTGGTACTACCCCGTGAGCTCCCGGCAAAAGTAGTTACCTGGCCATAAATAGTGGCAGGTACCACACCACCTGTATTAGTTGGTGCTAAAGGGCTAATACTGGAATTTATTGTATAAACCTGTGGTGTTTGATAGCTGATATGAGGTGGATTGACCGCTGAGATAGTAGCTGCAAGTACAGTAATATTCACAACCGTACTGCTACTCCCTGATGTGTTATAGGCTGTTATAGTATACGCGGTGGCTGGTGAGGCCGCTGTTGGTGTGCCGCTAATAGTTCCGGTTGTGGCATCGAATACCAGCCCTGCGGGTAGTATTTTATCGATAGTATAACCGGTTAAAGATATTTTTCTGATAACATAGTTTCCTGCGTCTGATACGTATAAATTGCCCAGGTTATCGGTAACTACACCAAATGGCTGGTTAAAAGTGGCGGATAATCTGTCGCCATTTTGCGAGCCTGTTACACCCGCAATACCTGCAAGTGTAGTTACGTTACCTGCTGCATCAATTTTACGGATAAGTGAATTAAAGGTGTCTGACACATACATATTCCCGGCCTGGTCAAATGATATATTTGACGGATAACTAAAGCTTGCCGCTGTACCCTTGCCATTTACTGCCCCTTTTGAACCGGTTCCTGCTATGGTAGTTACTACGCTGTCGGGGGTGATTTTTCTTATCAGATCATTACCAATGTCAGTAACATATAGATTGCCTGAAGCATCAATTGTTATACCACCGGGATTGTAAAACCGAGCTGCCGGACCGGTTCCATCCGCATTACCAATTATGGGATACCCTGCCATAGTACTAACTACACCACCAGGGGTGATTTTCCGGATCTCCTCGCTGGCATAATCAGAAACATAAACATTCCCGGCATTATCAGTAACCACATCATTCGGAAAGTCAAAACTCGCAAAGGTTGTTCCATCATTCGAACCTGCTAAACCACTTCCTGCAAATGTTATTACTCCGCCATTCGGCAGTATTTTTCGGATCAACTGATTGCCTGAGTCGGCTACATATATATCGCCTGCTGCATCAACCGTTAATCCGTTCGGGCTGGTAAAACTGGCACTGGTGCCGTTTGCATTTACTGCCCCGGTAGCGCCGCTGCCTGCAATTGTAGTTACCAGGCCCTGCGGTGTTATTTCCCTTATCTTATTGTTCCCCTTATCGGCTACATAAATATCGTTGAACATATCAATGGCCAAATCACGGGTGTTATTAAAACTGGCCGCAGTACCGGACCCATCTGCCGAACCTGCAACGCCACTGCCAGCAAATGTAGTAACCTGCCCATAAGCGTTAGCAGGTACTGCGCCGCCAAGATTTGCCGGGGCCAACGGCATAATGGTTGTGTTTGTTATATATGTTTGGGGCGTTGTATAGCTAATAATTGGTGCCTGTGCAAAAACAGTAACGCCAAATCCCTTTAGTAACAAAAAAAACAGCACGTACTTACAACAGCCAATGGCCGAAGTTTTATAAGCACCGTTAAGTTTATGGGTAAACATTAGGTTATAAATGATACCAAATTTAATTTTTTTTTGCAGATAATGCAGAAAGAAACTAACCGGGCGCACAACCGTTAATCACTACTATTCAAGAAAGCTATTGATGAAAATTTAGAACTTCAGATTGCTTTTAACCCACTTTTGCACTTCTTCCTGAGCTAATATATCGGGTGGTAATTTATCGTGGATGAGCTTTTCTATTTTATTACCGGTATTGGCAAAACGGTAGTCCCAAAGTATCATGAGCCTGTTTACAAGATAGACCATTTCATTACCTTCTTCGCGATTAAAAGATGTGGTATCGGGTTTACCGTTTACATGCGGATCATTATGAGTATAAACGCTCCATTTGTAATCGGAGTAATGCAAATTCCTTCTCGAAAACAAGATCATAAGGCATATAATTTTAGTAAATATACTGATAATTAATCGCTTTTGCTCACAGATTATTTTGGCGGGGGAGTTAATGTGGCTTTAAGATATGATTTATCCGGATCAAGCTCATAAAAACCTTTAACGTTCAAACCATGAGTCAAACCAATAAAAACAAAAAGGGTGATGCTTAACAGCATCACCCTTAAATATTTTAGCTAGCAGTTATTAATTACTTCCGCCCTGGCTACCCTGATCCTGATCATCATCGGGCAGGCCTACAATTTTATAAACTGTATTTCCATTCTGATCAGCCTGAGCCTGGTAATAAATACCATCAGGTGATATATATAGTCTTTGTCCGTTAACATTTACTTTCCGGCAGTTTGGCGGCAACTGGGTAACTATATCACCCATTTGTGGTGCCGGAGGGCCATTATCTACATTTGCATCATCAGTATTCAGCTCGCCATCTTTACCGGCAACCTGGTAGCTTAATGTACCGTCATCTTTAGTTATCGGTTCATAATAAACCCCGTTAACTTCATAATATTGCTGGCCGTTTATTACAATTGATTGCGCGTTTGACGGCAGTGTAGTTACCTCTGCTCCAACCGGTGGTTCAACAACGGTATATTGGTCGTTATTATATTGATAAAATAACCCATCGCTATAAAAATACTGGTAATCGCCATAATAAAATGGATAATAACCATAAGGCAGAAAACCTATGCTAAAGCCCAACCTTGGGCCATAGTAAGTGCCGTAATAACCATGATTATAATGATAGGCAGTATTACCCGGCAAATAACCGCCATGAGCAACAACGCCAACATTAACATGAGTTCTACCATAGGCAGAACCAGAGTAGCCGTGATTACCCTGTGCGGTTACGCCTGTTCTGGCTGGTACACCAAGATGCCCGGCATAGTTTGGCCTTACTATGTTATAATGTGCAGTATTTTGAGAGTTTGGACGCTGGCTGTAATTACGCGGCCCTGAATTAGTATGCACTGATGGCGCTGCTGACCTTTGGGGAGCAACTGACACATGACCACCGCCACCTGAAGAAACTGGTCTTGATCCGCCACCACCACCACCACCACCCTGGTGATCATGCTGTGCACTGGCTGGCAAAGCCAACAACAGGCATATGGCACCACTTAATGCAGTAGCAGATAAATATTTAGAAACTCGTTTCATGATAATAATTTTTTAGCGTTATAAGCTTTACCAATTAATTGCTATACAAAATATAGACTGATGATTACGCAAACGGTTTAAAACTGCTTTAATTATATATAGTCAAAAAGCAGACCACGATTAAGTGGATCTTTGTTTTTTACACCGGGTTTACAAATCCAAATTAATTAGCAAAGGCTAATGTAATACTAATAAATTGATTACAAATAGCACGTAAATAAATTATTACAATTGCCTATACAAAGTTCAATCCGGCAAAGTTTCTGTTCAGTACCTGGCTATTATTTACGTTGAGCCATTTATCAAGCAAAGTGGCATATACATCTCTAAAATCTACCTGATATTTCAGATCCCCATTATCAAGGGTCGCCAGATCGGGTGCATCATTGTATATGCCCGGTTTCTTCAGTTTACCGCCATAAATCAATATATTATTTGCAGTGCCGTGGTCGGTACCATTGCTGGCATTTTGTTCAACCCGGCGACCAAATTCAGAGAAGGTCATTACCAGTGTATCATCCAGCTTGCCGCTTTGTTTTAAATCCTTTATAAAAGCAGCTACGGCATCGCCATAAATTTTCAGCTGCCTGCCTTGTTGGTTTTGCTGCCCTACGTGGGTATCAAATCCGCTTAATGACACGTAGTAAACCCTGGTTTGTAATCCCGAATTTATAAACTTTGAAACCGTTTTAAGCTGATTGGCAAATGGCGTAGCCGGATAATCAGCGGTTACTTTATATGTTTTGGAGGTATTTTGAATATAATCAGCCGATGAATAGGTCTCGATCATGGTTTTGTACAGATAGCCTAAGTTATCCTCATTCAGATCGGCAGCGTGGTCATGCGCCAGGCCTTTAAAAAACGGCTCGCGGGTGGTTTGGTATAGTTTGTAGGGGTCTTGTACGGCTATGCCCTTCATCTTTACACCCTTCATGGCCAGCGAAAGCGTATCATCAACCTCAATGGCATTATACGCATTCTGGCAGTTAGAATCAAGGTAACGGCCTATCCAACCAGTTGTTAAAAACTGGTTGGCATCACTGCCCGTTTGCCATATATCCATCGACCGGAAATGGGAGCGATCAGGATTGGGGTAGCCTACCGAATTAATAATATTCATCCACCCCTGGTCATAGATCTCTTTTAGGGCTGACAGGTTAGGGTTTAAGCCCTGTATATCATTCAGCTTAATAATATCAGGCTGATTGATGGCGATGGTTTTACGTTTTTGGTAGTAAATATCATTACCATAAGGGATGATGGTATTCAACCCATCATTACCGCCCGAAAGTTGGATAATAACCAGGTTTTTAAACCCCGTCAACTCGTTCATGGCCATAGCCTCAAATGGTTTCAGAAAAGCAGGCATCATAAATGCGCCCGATACTAATGCTGAATTTCTTAAAAAAGCTCTTCTTTTCATAGTTGTAAGTTGTGGGTTATAAGTTGTGAGCCTTTTATATTGCTAAGTTTCTTACAACCTGCAACTCACAACTTACAACACTATCTAACATAATTGGTACTCCGGTGTCGAAACTATTTGTATAATGGTAGTTTTCATATCTGCTGTCTCGTTAATCTCATCCGTTACTCCTTTGTTCAACTTCGGTTCCAGCATAAATTCCGCTATTTGTATTTTTGATGTATCGGCAGGTATTTCTTTCAAAAATTTATCCCAGTTGGGTTGTGCCTGCACCCGTTTTATCACATTTAATTGTTGTTTACGTACTGCTGCCAAATAAGCCTCATCTCCGGGATCTGCCTTGCCTGTAAAATCAATATATCCTGCATTTAAAATGATAGATGGCATTTTCATGCGATACATGAGCGATGAGCTGTCGATCCAGTTTCTTCCACCCGGCCAGCCGGCTACATTTGGCGGCCTGAATAGCAACTGTCCCAGCGCCCGTTGAAATTGCATTAACACATCAGGGTTTTGATAAGTGATATAAAACTGCCGGTTCAACCCGGTTAAAAAATCAACTGGCGATTTTACCAGGTTGCCAATGTTCTTATCGTCATAAAACCAATCCGACAGGAATACAAATTCGAGCAAAGGCTTTATTTCATAGTTTGATTGATAAAAAACATCCGCCATTTGATTAATGTGACTGGTATCGGGCACCTCATTAACCAGGTATCGGTATAATTTGGTGCTGATAAATACGGCTGTTTGCCTGTTTGAAAATATAATGTCAATAATATCCTCGCCGCAGAAATTACCGGTTTTACCCATGAATGTTTTTGAGCCATCGTCATGCACTTTTGGCCTGAAGGCATATTCGCCGGTTTTGCCATCGTAAGACCACCCGGTAAATGAGCGAGCCGATTCCTTTACATCCTGCTCGGTATAATTACCACGGCCAATACTGAAAAGCTCCATTACCTCACGGGCAAAATTTTCATTAGGATGGCCCTTTTGGTTTTGCTGATTATTTAAAAACTGCAGCATAGCAGGCGTTTGCGATACCTGCAATAACATGGTTTTAAAATTACCCAGCGCGTTAGAACGTTGAATATTATTTAGTTGCTGTTCATAATAGGCATTACCAATATTACAGGCAAAATGATTATGCCAAAAAAGGGTCATCTTTTCCCTTAGCTGGGCATCGGTGATACTTAACTGGGTCATCCAGGCGAGGTTTAAGGCTTTTTCCTGGGTGTTTCGATCTTCCTGGATCCTTATTTTTTCCTCATCGGTCGGGTGGGGATTATTGTGCAGATCTATGTTTTCAGTAAGTATAGTTAATGGCTTTATTTCTTCCGAAGCCTTAAATAATTTTCGGACAGCTTTCTTTATCGACCAGTTTTCATGATCGTGCAAGTCTTCAAACCGAATACCAAAGCCGGCCCTGGCGTATAAGTGTTTGATGTATCTTGCGTTATTCATTATTTGTGGTTTACTTAATTAGGACAACCCTAAACCAAAAAGGTTTAACTTATAATTAATTGATTTTACTTAATTATATTGAAACATCAAGTAAGCTGATATTCCGGCGTTGAAACCAGTTCAATTGCAAGAGCTTTAATATCAGTGGCCTGTGTTACGGTATTCATTAGGCTGTTGCTTAATTTAGGTTCCAGTATAAACTGGGCAGCAGCCAGGTTCGATGTGTTTTTAGGGATACTGTTTAAAAACTTATCCCAATCGGGCTCTGCCTGCACTTTTGTTATTACAGCTTGTTGCTGATTATGCAGTGTAGCAATATAGGCTTCATCTTCCGGGTCGGCTTTGCCTGTAAAGTCAATCACGCCGCCATTTAAAAGTGTTGACGGTATTTTAATGCGATACATGAGCGATGAACTATCTATCCAGTTTCTGCCACCGGGCCAGCCGGCTACATTTGGCGGATAAAATAAAACCTGACCCAAAGCGCGTTCAAATAATAGCAAAACTTCGGGTTTTTGATAGCTTATATAAAACTGCCTGTTTAAGCCCACCAATAGCTCAACCGGCGATTTAATAAGGTTGCCCGTATTTTTATCAGCATAAAACCAGTCGGCGGTAAAAACATATTCCAGCAGTGGTTTTATTTCGTAATTGGCATTGTAGAAAACATCGGCCATTGCATTAATATGCTCCGCATCAGGTATTTCATTAACCAGGTATTTATATAATTTATTGCTGATAAAATGTGCGGTTTCTTTTCTTTCAAGTAAAGCATTGATAATATCCTGACCCTCAAAATTACCGGTTTTACCCATAAAGGTTTTCTGCCCGTCGTCATGAAAAAACCGGCGCATTACAAATTCCCCATTTTTATTAAAACCCCATCCGGTAAATGCCCGTGCCGATTCTTTTATATCCTGTTCAGTATAATTCCCTCTGCCAATGGTAAATAATTCCATCAGTTCACGGGCGAAATTTTCATTCGGATGTCCTTTTTGATTTTGCTGATTATTTAAAAATTGCAGCATCGCCGGCGATTGTGAAACCTGCATCAGCATAGTACGAAAACTACCCAAAGCATTAGTGCGCTGTATATTATTAAGCTGCTGGGCAAAAGCTGCCCTCTGCGAGCGACAAGCAAAATGATTATGCCAAAACAAGGTCATCTTTTCCTGTAACTGGGCACCGGTAGTACTCATTTTATTTATCCAGGCTAAGTTTAGATCCTTTTCCTCCTGGCGCTGACCCTGCAAAAACATTTTTTTGGCCATTATATCGCCCTTCATCAGCATGCTGTAATCGGTAGTATCATTTATTACAGCAATGGGATCATCATTTTCAGATGCTTTAAACAAATCTTTAACCGCTTTTTTAATTGAGAGGTTTTTATCTTCAGGTATATCCTCAAAGCGTAATCCAAATCCGCCCCTTGCAGCTAAATGTTTTATTTGATGTATGTTATCCATGACATTGGTATGACTGCAGCTTTTACAATTGGTTTAATATGTATTTATCCAATAGCGAGTGGTTAATATCATTTATCGAATTTATTTAACTTATACTATCAACTTATTATATTAGTGCCGATTAAACCTTATCAATGAATAAAATTTTTACGTTGCTTGCCCTGAGTATGTTTGCTTTATCAGCTAATGCACAGTCACCAACCCCACCTGTAAAAGAAACCCAGCCTTACGGCCAGATCGATACTGCAGATCTGACCATGAAAGCTTGTGATTTTGAAAAGGATGCTAACGCCGAAGTACTTTTTGATAAGGGCGAAATAACGTTTGGCGATTATGATATTACCTGTCTATACCATAAACGGATCAAAATATTTAATGATAAGGGTAATGAGAATGCTGATATAAAAATATTTTATATCCCTGCCTTTCAGACAATTTCGGATATTACAGCTGAAACCATTAATTTAAATGGCAAGATTATAGAATACACTCCTGTTGATAGTAAACTCATTTATAAAAGGAAGATAAATTCCTTCGGTAATGCCTGGGTCTTTACATTTCCAGATGTAAAGGCGGGTGCTGTAATAGAATTTAAGTATAAAATTAAATCCGAATTTGCACCAGACTGGAAATTCCAATCAAATATTCCAACACGCTATTCCGAAATAAGTTTCTCAAAAGTTAACGCTTCTAAAATTCATACAGTGATCAGGGTAAGCCAGCCTTATTCAAAAACAACTACTGAAACTTTAGGAAATAAGCAATCACCCTGGGGAACAAAAGATACAAGAGCCTTATCAAATGTACAGTCTATAAAAAATGAACCTTATCCCAGTTTGTTATCAAACAATACACAAGGGATAATATTTAAATCGCATACAGACGAGTGGGACTATGTTACCAGAGATGTACTGGTCGATCAAAATTTCGGCGTGCAACTGATTGATAAATTAACCGGCGAAAAAGAGATATTAGATAGCATTGCAACCCTTAAAACCAATGATCAAAAAATTGATTCCATTTTCAGGTTGGTTAAACACAGAATGCTTTGGAACAAAACCGATAATTGGTATACCGTCGACGGCATCCATGATGCATGGAATAAAAAAACAGGCAACGCTACAGAAATAAATTTAATAGCCTATCACTTATTAAAAAAGGCAGGCATTAAGGTATATCCCATGCTCATAAATATTGACGATGAGGGCCGCATAGATATTGAAAATGCCTCAGTTTACCAACTCGACAGAGCTGTTGCATTTGTCTCGCTGGATTCAACCCATTATTATATTCTTGATATTGCCGCTAAATATAATAACTATAAACAGCTGCCTATTAATATATTAAGCACTTACGGACTGGTAATTGACCCGAAGACATTTAATTACCAATTGTTTGAAGTACAAAATAACATCCCAACAAAACAGTTAGTCTTCATAAATGCCGAAATCAAACCTGATGGAAAAATGAATGGCACAGCTCAAATTATCAGCGACAGTTATTATCGTGCCCACCATTTACTGCAATATGATGATCTGGGAGAAAAGAAATATATAGATGATTTAACCGAGTATAATAATGACCTGAAAATAACATCTCTAAAGCTTGAAGATGCGGAAACTGATACTGTACCTTTAACTCAGCATATTGATTTTGATCTTAACCTCTCCGCATCTGACGGCGACTATATTTATTTTAACCCAAACCTGTTTACGGGGCTTCGCACCAATCCATTTTTAAACGAAACGAGAAACAGCTCTGTTGATTTTAAATATAACAGCACCAACATTATTAGCGGCATTTATAAAATACCTGATGGCTATAAAGTTGATGCCCTGCCTCAAAATCAAAATATTACAATGGCCGATAAAGGCATTAGCTTTAAAAGAATGATGGTTGAACAGAACGGAACAGTGCAGGTAAATTATACCATTACCCGCAAAAAAACCATCTATACAAAAGAGGAATATCCCGGCCTTTATGAGTTTTATAAAAAAATGTTCGAAATGCTCAATGAGCAAATTGTATTAAAAAAATCCTAATTATTATTATATTTAGTACCGATTAAACCTGGTCAATGAATAAACTTTTTACGTTGCTTGCGCTAAGTGTATTTAGCCTTTGTGTACATGCGCAATCCTCATCTGTAAAAGAAGACCAGCCCTATGGCAAAATTGATACCGCCGACCTTATCATGAAATCCTGCGATTTTGAAAAGGATGCCAATGCCGAAGTACTTTTTGACAAAGCAGATATAACATTTGATGCATACGGAATTATTACTTACATACGCCACAAACGAATTAAGATATTTAACGACAAGGGGAAAGATGAAGCCAATATTACAATACCTTACATTGACAGAATAACAGACATTGCGGCAGAAACCATTAACTTAAATGGTAAAACCATTGAATACAATGTTATTGACCCCACGCTTATTTATAAACAAAAAGTTGATGCTGAAGAAAAAGCAGTCGTTTTTACGTTTCCTAATGTAAAACCCGGCTCTGTAATTGAGATGCAGTACAAATGGAAAATACGTTCGGATATAGTACCGGTCTGGTATTTTCAATCCTCTATTCCTACCCGGTTTTCAGAAATCGACGTGAGTTTTTATTCTCAATCGCTTATTAATCTTAGCGTAAAGGTTAATCAACCCTTTTATAAAAATGCCGATACACTTACAGGCAGGGGCTTTTATAATGGCCAGAAACATATCAGGGCATTATCAAACATACGATCATACAAACTAGAGCCTTTCATGACACCAGAATATGATAATCTTCAGAAATTATCATTTAAATCATACATGAGTATATGGGCAAGGGTTGCAGGCAAACTATTGAATGATAATGATTTTGGCAAACAACTGGACAATAAATTAACCGGGGAAAAGGAGATCTTAGACAAGATTGACTCCATTAAGAATAATGATGTTAAAATTGATTCCATTTTTAATATGGTTAAAGGCCGGATGGTTTGGGATAAAAAAAACCGCTGGTTTACCCAGGATGGTATACAAAAAGCCTGGAAAAAGAAAACTGGTAATTCAACAGAAATTAACCTGATACTTTACCACCTGCTAACACAAGCCAGCATTAAAGCATACCCGCTTGAAGTAAGCACGACTGATTATGGCGTTGTTGACCCTTATGATGCTTCTTTATCACAATTTAATAAAACAGTGGTTTGCATCCCTGTAGACAGCATAAAATATTTCATTCTTGATGCCAGTGATAAACATAATACTTATGATCAGGTACCCTTTGAGCTGCTAAGCACCTACGGCTTATTTGTTAATCCAAAAAACGGGCGATATAGCCTGTTTCAGATACAAAGTGATACACCTGCAAAACAATTGGTTTTTATAAATGCCTCCATATTACCTACGGGTAAAATGACCGGCACGGCCGACATAAACAGCGATAGTTATGACAAAGCCAATAGCATAAAGTTATATAATGACCTTGGCGAAAAAAAGTACATTGCTTTTTTGGCCGATAACGATAACGATCTGAAAATATCATCATTAAAAATAGATAATATTAAGAATGATACACTGCCACTAGCACAGCATATTGATTTTGAACTGAATTTGACCGCATCCGACGAGAATTATATCTATTTCAACCCGAACCTGTTTACATCTTTTGGCACTAATCCTTTTTTAAGCGAAAACAGGTATAGCAATATCGATTTTGTTTTCAGCAATAACTTTATTATAAGTGGAGTATACAAAATTCCCGCTGGATATAAGGTCGATGTTTTACCTAAAAGCCAGCTCATTATGATGGAGGATAAAGGGATAAGTTTTAAACGTATTGTAGGCGAACAGAATGGTGCCGTAGAGGTACGCTATATTATTAGCCGCAAAAGAACCAGCTATAACAAAGAGGAATACCCCGGCCTCTATAAGTTTTATAAAAAAATGTTCGAAATGCTTAATGAGCAAATTGTACTAAAGAAAACTTAACTATTATTATATATATTAGTACCGATTAAACCTTAAAACAATGAATAAATTTTACGCCCTCCTATCCTTATGTGCAATTACTTTTTCGGTAAAAGCTCAACAAACCATTCCTGATTACCAGCCTTATGGAAAAGTAAGCACTGAAGACCTTCAAATGAAGCAATGCGATTTTGAAAAGGATGCAAATGCCGAAGTTTTGATCGACAAGGGCGATGTATATTACGACCAAAAGTTTACTGTTATTAACGAATGCCATAGACGGATCAAGTTTTTTAACGACAATGCAAAAGATATGGCAAACATCCATATTCGGTTTTACAGTAAGGACCATATTGAATATATTACAGGCATACAAGCCGAGACCATTAATTTAACCGATGGCAAAGTAGAGGTCACCAAGCTTGATAAAAAGTTAATTTATACACAGGCTATTGATAAATATTGGAGCGAACTGGTTTTTACTATGCCCAATGTAAAAGCAGGCTCAATTATAGAATATAAATACACCTGGAACACCTCTGATTGGTCAGACATACCTACCTGGTATTTCCAGGATAAAATACCTGTCAGATATAGTGAATATGACACCAGTATACCTGAGTATTTTTACTTTTCGACACAAACACGCACGCTTACGCCCTACGCTATCCGTAGCACTAAACAGGAAGCAGGGACGCTGACCTCTGGCACTGATGTCATAAACTTTTCTGTTAATTCAGAAAAAAGAGTTATGGTTAATTTGCCGTCGTTAGTTGATGAACCATACATGAGCTCAAGAAATGATAACCTGGAATGTGTAAGCTTTCACCTTACCAGTTTCAGGCCGCCTTATGACATGATCCAAAACTATAATGATACCTGGGCAAAAGTTGGGGGCTATCTGGCTGATAATGAAGATTTCGGCAGCCAGCTAAGACGCAAGCTCACCGGCGAAGATGTCATTATAGCTAAAGCCAAAGCTTTAAAAACCGATGATGAAAAAATAGCTTATCTGTTTAATGTAGTACAAAGCACCATGAAATGGAATGGCGAAGACCAGTGGTACACCATTGATGGCACCAGCGAAGCATGGGATAAAAAGAGCGGTAATGCAACCGAAATCAATTTGATATTATATCACTTGCTTAATAAATCAGGCGTTAGCAATGCTTTACCTATGGTAACAAGCACACGTGAGCACGGTAAGGTTAATCCTATGTATACTTTCACGTCGCAATTTAATCGCGCGGTGGTTTACATCCCGGTTGATAGTACAAGATTTTATGTTCTTGATGCTTCAAACAAATATAATATGTGTAATGAGATACCCTATGATGTGCTTAACTCATCGGCCCTGTGGCTTAATATGAAGGAAAAAACATTCGATCTGATTTTTGTAGCTAAAACAGAGCCTGTAAGAGAAACTGTTTTTATAAACGCCGAGATCAAGCCCGATGGTAAATTGGCAGGAACAGCAGACATAAGCAGCATTAGCTATAACAAGATACAGAGCGTTGATTCATACAAAACTGACGGAGAAACAAAGTATATTGATTACCTGCGTGGTGGCGATAATAATTTAAAAATATCATCACTTAAGCTGGAAAATATGGATGTTGATAGCTTACCATTAATACAGCACATCAACTTCAGCCTTGATTTAGCCGGGTCTGATGATAATTACATTTATTTAAACTCTAACTTGTTTACTAGTGCTAAAACAAACCCTTTTTTAAGCGATACCCGCAGCAGCAATATTGATTTTGGCTATCAAAAAAGTATGACGATCAATGGTATGTTTAAGATACCTGCCGGTTATAAAATTGATGCTTTACCAAAAAATATCGCTATGAGCATGCCCGACCAGAGTATAACCTTTAGGCGTATTATGGGCGAGCAGGATGGTTCAATAGCTGTGCGTTATGTAATAAGCTATAAAAAAAGCATTTATACTAAAGACCAATATGCCGATATTCATGAGTTCTTTAAAAAGATGTATGAGATGCTAAATGAACAGATCGTACTTAAAAAATCATAAACTGCATGAATAAATATTTAAGATATCTGCTGTTAATAACTATTACAGCAGGCACCGTTACCACCAAAACCTACAGCCAGGATCTTCCTAAAGAGTTGTATAGTGCTGCCGGAATCCCCGACTCATTGAAAACTGATGCTAATTCAGTTTTGCGATACAGTATGAAGGAAGTAGAGGTTAAAGGGCCGGGCCGGGAAACAACTAAGGTTCACACTATCACTACAATTTTAAATGAAAAAGGAAACAATCATGCAGAAATAGCCTTGCCTTACAATAAAAAATTTGCCAGTGTTGGTTCTTTTGAAATGCTTGTTTATGATGCTGATGGTAAATTGTTAAAGAAATACCACAAAGGTGATATGTATGATCACGCAGATGTTGATGATGAGACATTGGTCACAGATGACAGATTTCTTGAAATAGTCCATACAATTGCAAGTTACCCTACAACTATTGAACTCGTATATGACTATGATAATAACAGTTTGATTGATTTGGGTGAATGGGAAATACAAAACGAAGATCAAAGTATTCAGAACTCCTATTATAATTTATCAATAAGTACCGATGCCGGCTTCAGGTACCTTAACAGAAACACAAAGCTAAGCCCACAAAAAACAACAAAAGGAACTGTTGATCATTACACCTGGCAGGTATCTAATTTAAAAGCTATTAAACTTGAAGAAGGTGCAGTAGCATGGCGCGTTCTACCATTGATACGATTTGCGGCCAACAAATTCAGCTTCTATGGCATACCAGGAGATATAAGCAGTTGGAAAAACTATGGAGATTGGCAAAAAGCACTTAACGCTGATGTTTGCTCATTAACCCCACAGCGCGAAGCAGAAATAAGAAAAATGACGGACAGCATCAAGACTGACAAAGGAAAAGCAAAGTTCTTATATAGTTATTTGCAACAGAATATGCGCTACGTAAGTGTTCAGTTGGGTATAGGTGGACTCAAGCCATTCCCAGCAATGTTTGTTGATCAAAAGAAATATGGGGATTGCAAAGCCTTGTCAAATTATATGGTGGCTTTGCTTAAGGCAATAAATATACCAGCATATTATGTTAAAGTAAGGGCTGAACGTAATGAAGAACCATGCGACCCAGCTTTTCCTTATAATATGTCTAACCACATTATTGTTTGTATTCCATTTAAAAATGATACTACATGGCTTGAGTGTACCAGCAGTACTCAGCCATTTGGCAAATTAGGGGCTTTTACTGAAAATCGCAACGCTTTGCTGATAACCGAAGACGGCGGAAAAATAGTTAACACTCCTAAAAGCAAAGCAGAAGACAATCAATTTAATAGTGAGGTTAGTGTAGTACTTGATGCAGATGGCGGAGCCAAAGCGCAGGTAAAAATTCTGGCTACGGGCGAATACCGGGATTTGTGGATGCAGATGCCGCAAATAAAAGAAGAAGAACAGAAAGAATTTATATTGCGCTATTTTGATATTAAACAACCACTATCTTTTAATATTCAGCCGGGTGCCGATAAGGATGGAATAAAAGAGACAAAACTTAATTTAGAATACGACCGGCTTTATGATATTGCCGCGGGCGATAAACAATTTTATCATCCGCATATTTTTGATTTGTGGGGAACAACCGTACCCATCCTTGATAAAAGAAAAACGGATTACTACTTTGATTTCCCTCAACAAAGATCATGTGTAACCACTATTGCTCTGCCTGCCGGTTTTGAAGTGGAAACCTTGCCTGTAAACCAGGATCTGAAGTTTACTTATGGCAATTATGAGGTTAAATATGCTTATGATGCCACCAAAAACCAGGTGATATGTACCGCCAAATTTAATTTAAATAACAATGTGATCCCTGCTGCAAAATATACCGAGATGCAACAATACATGGATGCCATAGCTAAGGCACAAAATAAAAAACTGGTAATACGCCGTAAGGCGTAAATTTGCCCGATGATATTCAGGCTTGATGAACGTTTGCTGTTTCCTGACCCTGCGCTGGCAGAACCCGACGGGCTGCTGGCTATAGGCGGCGACTTGCAAACCGAACGTTTATTGCTGGCTTATCAAAATGGCATATTTCCCTGGTATAGTGATGATGATCCTATTCTGTGGTACTCGCCGCATGAACGGTTTGTGCTTTATCCCGATGAATTAAAAGTTGCTAAAAGTATGCGGCAGGTATTACGTTCAGTTAGGTTTAAGGTTACAATAAATAAATGTTTTAATGAGGTGATCGAAGCCTGTTCTGCCGCAGAGCGTAAGGGGCAGGACGGCACATGGATAACTGCTGATATGAAAACTGCCTATAACCAATTACATGCCGCAGGCCATGCACATTCTGTTGAAGTATGGGAACAGGATGAACTGGTCGGTGGCTTTTATGGCGTACAAATAAACTCCGTTTTTTGTGGTGAAAGCATGTTTAGTCGCGTTAGCAATGCCTCAAAAACAGCATTGATCTGGCTATGCAACAGCGGGCAATATAAACTGATAGATTGCCAGGTACACACCGAACACCTGGAATCAATGGGTGCCCGGATGATCAGCCGGGAAGAATATATGGGGATGCTAGGTGATAAGGGTCTATAACCTTATTATCAAAAAGCTTGGGTTGTGCGATTCCTTTCGGGGAAGGAGCAATGTCATTATTTAAGCTATAAATGCTCCGGCATTGCCCCAGAGGAGCAAAACGTTGGTAGCAAATTAAATATAAATGTTTAGCATAGGTATGCAACATAGCAGGGTTACGTACCTACGATTCTTCGTGTTCATTAATTCTCTACCAACCTATAGCCTCTACGAGGCTTTGGGCTTGACTTAATGACATTGGCGGAAGGAGGAGGTAGGGGTTTTTGAACAAACTTTTTAACGTATAAACCCCTCCTTTCCACTACTCATCCAGCCGCACTCCTCCCAAGGGAGGAAAATTTATATTAGTAATAAGACCTTTCTGATCTACAAAGGAAAACTAAACTTCCCCATCAATACCACAGGGTTATCCCCTATTTTTATTGGCTCACCGCATAAGGCCTCATTACCCAGCAACGCAAACAGTATAGCCTCCTTAGCATCGGGATCAATCCCTAAAGCAGCCGTATCATTTATAGTCATCTGTGGTAATGCTTGTTTTAAATCATCCATTATAAAAATATTCTTGGCACCGCCGCCGCTAACAAATAGCTTAATATAATCAGCCTTAAAATTGGTTTGTATAAAATCAGCAATGGCCTTTGCGGTAAAAGCACTCAATGTGCAAACCAAGTCCTCGTTGCTAATTTTTAGTGCCGATGTCTTTTGCTGTGCATCCCTCACATAAGTCAAGTTGAACAACTCCGGCCCTGTGGTTTTAGGTAAGCTTTCACTAAAAAATGGGTGATTAAGCAATTCATCCAGCAAAGGCTCATTCACTTTCCCGGCATAAGCAATTTTCGAATCCTCATCAAAAGGCTTATTAAAATATTCGCGACAGGCAGCATCAATCAAGGTATTGCCCGGGCCAATGTCTGTGCATACAATGTTGGAATAGTTACCATCGGCGGGCAAGTAGGTAAGGTTTGAGATCCCGCCCATATTCAGTAATATCCTGTTCTCACCAATTTTACTGCCTAAAAGCACATCGCCATATAAAGCTAGCGGCGCTCCCTCGCCACCTGCCGCTACATGCTTTTGCCTGAAATCGCTTATAGTTAATATCCCGGTTTTTACCGCTAAATGATCGCCGTCGCCAATTTGCAGAGTGGCATTCGGGTAGCCCGCTTGCTGATGCAACCGTTTAGGAGCATGATAAATAGTTTGCCCGTGGCTGGCTATAAGGTCAACATCTTTTGGGTTGATGCTCCATTGAGACAGTGCTTTTAAAACCAATTCAGCATGATAGGTGCCGATATATGCATTCAGCAGGCAAACTTTTTCCAGGTCGGCATCCCTGCGTGCAAAAACTGATTTTACCTCCTGTTTAAAATCATCATCATAAGCAATGGTGATAAATTCAAGCAAACTAAATTTAGTCTGTAGCCCATTACCGCTAAACTTGCACAGGGCAATATCAAGCCCATCCAACGAAGTGCCCGACATTAAACCCATAGCTATTTTCTCATCCTTACGGGCAATGTCGACAAGCTTTTGCAGGTTTTTATTTAATGATAACATAGCCTTAAATTAGTTATATCTATTGTTCTTCTAAACTTATGAAGTTTTTAAAACTTCGTAAGTTTTCGCTTATCTTTTTATACCCTAAATCACAAAAAATAATTGAACAACAAGTTAATAATTATAAATTTAGTGGCTCTTAATATATTAAACTAATAACCCAATGACTGCTGAACTAAAAGTTAAACCGGCGCGACTGCTCTCCCTTGATGTTTTTCGCGGCGCTTCTATGGCTGCTATGGTACTGGTAAATGACCCCGGCGACTGGGGCCATATCTACCCACCGCTTGAACATTCAAAATGGGACGGATGTACACCTACCGACCTTATATTCCCTTTCTTTTTATTTATGGTCGGCGTATCCATCGTGTATGCAATGGATACTAAAAAAGCGGCAGTTGAAAATCATGGCAAGATCATACTGCACGCCTTTCGCCGCATGGTAACACTAATTGTGATAAGTTTACTGGTACAGCTTTTCTACCATCCGTTCCCCGGCACGGTGGAGTGTATAGGCATAGTTGTTTTAATAGGCATCCTGCTATATGTTAATACTACTGCAAATACTATAATATGGGCAGGCACATTGGTAGTAATAAGTATACTGGCTTGGTTCTTTTATCATCCGCAAGTGGTAACGCTTCGTATTCCGGGCGTGTTGCAGCGCATTGCGGTTGTGTACTTTATATGCACAATCTTATTCTTAAAAACATCAGCCAAAACCCGCACGTGGGTATTCGGTATCGCATTAATAGGCTATTATATTATCATGTGCTTTATTCCTGTTCCGGGCGTAGGTTATGCCAACCTTAACCCCGAAACAAATATGGGCGCATGGCTAGACAGGCTAGTTTTCACCACCAATCACCTATGGAACGAAGCCCGTACCTGGGACCCCGAAGGTTTGTTAGGTGTAATACCATCAATTGGTACCGGCTTATTTGGTGTATTGGTTGGCACATGGTTAAAACGCACCGATCACGACAGCAGCACAAAAGTAACCTGGATGTTTATATATGGCCTTTTAGCGGTTGTTGCTTCATTAATATGGGATCTGTTTTTCCCGATCAACAAAGCATTATGGACAAGCTCATTTGTGCTTTACACCGGCGGGCTGGCTACCATGACACTGGCCACCCTTTACTGGCTGATTGATGTACGCGGACATAAAAAGTTCACGTCGTTCTTTGTTGCCTTTGGTATGAACGCCATTACCGCCTATATTTTGTCAGACCTTGTACCGGGCTTGATCGCCCTGATAAAGGTTAATTTTGACGGCCATAAAATAGATGCTTATACCTATATCTATAAAACACTGTTTGTTCCTTATTTTACCCCGGTTAATGCATCGCTGTTTGATGCTATTGCATTTGTATTACTGATATATGTAATGGTATGGGTATTATATAAGCGTAAGATCATTATTAAAGTATAATTAAACTATTAACCTAACTTAATAGCTGCAATACTTTGTAACTAAAAAATACGTTTTGCATCTTAGCACTAAATTCCTATTTATTTAAACTAATGAATTTCAATAAAACCTTATCTATAGCGGCCTTAGCCTTACTGATTGCTTCGGGAGGCGCTTTTGCGCAGGTTAAGAAAAAGCCTGTAGCTCATAAAACTCCACAGGCTGCTACACCCGCAAAAGCTCAGTTATTACCTACTGATCCTGATGTTTTAATCGGTAAATTACCTAACGGCTTAACCTATTATATCCGCAAAAACAGCGAACCTAAAAATCGCGCCGTATTGTACCTGGTAAATAAAGTTGGCTCGGTGCTTGAAACAGACCCGCAACAAGGCCTGGCACACTTTACCGAGCACATGGCGTTTAACGGCACCCGTGATTTCCCTAAAAATCAATTAGTAGATTATTTGCAGAAATCCGGCGTAAAATTTGGTGCCGATCTTAATGCCAATACCTCATTTGATGAAACCATATATGAGCTGCCTTTACCTACGGATACCGCAAGTGTATTTGATAAAGGATTTACAATATTAGCTAATTGGGCAGGGTATGTTACGTTTGACCCGACAGAGCTTGATAAAGAACGCGGCGTTATATTAGAAGAAGCACGCCTGCGTGGTAAAAATGCACAGGAACGTTTACAGAAACAAGTATTCCCAGTATTGTTTAATAACTCAAGGTATGCCATACGTATACCAATAGGTAAAGAGGATATTATTAAAACTGCTAATGTTGCAACTATAAAAAGCTTTTACCACGACTGGTACCGCCCCGACTTGCAGGCAGTTGTAGCCGTAGGTGATTTTGACCCACAGCACGTGCTTGAGTTAATTGAATCTAATTTTTCATTACTTACAAACCCTACGCCTGAAAAGCCGCGTACGGAATATACTGATCCGGCAAGCCCTGGAACATCTGTTGTTATGGCTACCGACCCGGAATTTCCATATACTTTAGCCGAAATTGTAGTAAAGCATCCGGAAAAAAAGGTTAAAAACACTACCGATTATTTACAAAGCATTGCAATAGGTTTATTTAACCAGATGATCAACTCCCGTTTAGGCGAGCTTACACAAAAACCAAATCCTCCATTCCTGTTCGGTCAGGCATCTTATAGCAGTTTCCTGGGCAAGCAAGATGCTTTCACAACTCTAGCAGTAGCAAAATCAGGCGACGACCTGCAGGCGGCTGTAACAGCTGTAGTTGCAGAAACTGAGCGTGCCCGCAAATTTGGCTTTACCATAACTGAACTGGAGCGTGCCAAACAAAACGTATTGCTGCAGATGGAAAATGCCTATAAAGAAAAGGATAAAACGCCGTCGGTAAACTATGTGAATCAGTATGTACAGAATTTTACAAATGATGAACCTATCCCGGGTATTGATTTTGAATACAGTTTTTATGTGAACAACATAAACAAAGTTACCCTGGCCGATGTAAACGCGATGGCCGGTAATTTCATCAGCGACCAGAACAGGGTAGTAATTGTTGAAGCACCTGATAAAGAAAAAAGCAAACTGCCTGATGAAAAAACATTATTAGGCTGGATAAACTCTGCCGGTAATGGTGTAACTCCGTATGTTGATAATGTAAGTACCGAACCATTATTAGCCAGCGACAGGATACCGCAAGGCAGTAAAATCACAAGTGCCAAAAAAGATGATTCAATACAAGTGGCAAATTTCACCTTGGCAAATGGTGTAAAGATCATCCTTAAACCAACCGACTTTAAAAATGATCAGATCCTGATCAGCGGATATGCCTTTGGCGGCACCTCACTGGCCAGTGATTCTGATTTCACCTCGGCAAATCTGGCAGCCGGCATAATTAGCAGCAGCGGCGTTGGCGATATTAACCAAATAAAACTGGATAAATTGCTGACAGGTAAAAACATCAGCATGTCGCCATATATAAGTGAATATTCAGAAGGTATCTCGGGTAATTCTACCCCACGCGATCTGGAAAGCGCTTTACAATTGCTGTACTTATACTTTACCCAACCACGTAAAGACCCTGATATCTGGCAGTCGACCATTACACAAGCAAAAGCATTTTTAGCCAACCGTAATCTCGATCCAACAAATGTATACCGCGATACCGTTTCCGCAGTTTTAAGCAATTACAGTTTCCGCAACCGTATAGCGACACCCCAAACGTTAAACTCGGCCAGTCTGGACAAGGCTTATGACTTTTATAAAGACCGTTTTGCAGATGCCAGCGGATTTACCTTTACCCTTGTAGGTAACTTTAATATCAATGATATTATGCCTTTGCTGCAAACCTATTTAGGCGGCTTGCCAACAACAGGCCATCAGGATGCTTACAAAAATTTAAACATCCATCCGCCAGCTGGGCAAATCACCAAAACAGTATATAAAGGCATTGATGATAAAGCCACCGTACAAATGGTTTTCAGCGGAGATTATGATTATAATGAGGCTAACAACTTACAGTTAGATGCGTTAGAATCAATATTGCAAATTAAACTAACCGAGCGCTTACGTGAACAGGAAAGTGGTGTTTACTCGCCCGGTGTACGTGCCGATTATGTTAAGATACCTGGCGGCAGGTATAGCATTAGCATATTCTTTGGATGCGCTCCTGCCAATGTTGATAAACTGATAGCCGACGCACTTGACGAGATCAACAAAATAAAACAAAACGGTGCCGAGCTAACAGACATTCAAAAATTTGTTGCACAGGATACCCGTTCAAAAGAAGTAGAATTAAGAGAAAATTATTTTTGGGCAGGATACCTTGCAGGCGGCAGCCAAAACCAGGAAGATCCGCATCGTATAATTAACTATATGAAAGATTTGAACAACGTAACTGTTCAAAGCACTAAAGATGCAGCCAACAAATACATGAGCGGCGATAACCTTATAAAACTAATATTGATGCCTGCTAAAAAGTAAAAGCTTAGCAATAAAAAAATAGCGATGGGTTTAAAACCCATCGCTATTTTTTTATTTATTACTCTTTATTATTTATTTAGTCCCCCGGCAAATTAGTATGAAATGCCAGGTAAGTGCTTTCAATAATATAATGAGGTTCATGTACAATTACCCCGGTGCACATATTTTTCCTGTCGACTTCAAAAGCAATTCCGGCATCAGCATCATCGTAAACAAAAAACTGCTTATTGCCCTCGGTATATTGCCCTATTTTAATTAGGTTAAATTCCTTTTTAGGCATTATAGTTTGCAGGTGCATGCCCACCCCCATATAATCCATAGTTTTAAATCCCGGCGAAGTAACCCTGATCTGTTTCACCCGTCTTGCCGCTGTATCCGAACCCATTCTGCGCTCACAATAAATCTGCGTTTGGTAGTTCACTCCACCATGTTTTGTAACCCAGCTCGCCACCGATTTATTCATTACAGCTTTGCTGCTGTCAGGCTTGCCTAATTTATTGTACACACTATCGGCATCCTCATTAATACTAATGTTGCCAATACCTTGCCCTGCTACAATAAGCCTTTGCGGTGCTACCGGTTTTTCGCCAATGGTATCTGCGATATTTGTTTCATAAAGGGTAGTATCAGCAGTATTTGAGAGTTGCCGGTTTTGCATACATCCGCATAATAAAACCGACGCTAATATTATGAAACCATGTTTGAGCATATCTTTATTTCTAAGATTCATAAGGTATAACTAAAATAGCATTAATTTGTTATCCAATATAATGACTACACTAGGGCAGCAAGTTATTAGCAACTGGTACAAGCAAAAAAACTGGGAGCAATTCGCCTTTCAAGGCGAGATGGAGGCTTCTTATTTAAAGGGCTATTCGGGTTTGCTAAACGCGCCCACCGGCAGCGGTAAAACTTTCGCATTGTTTCTGCCCTTTTTAGCTGATTACATCAATAAATACCCCGACAGCTATACCACCCGCAAAAACAACGGCCTGTTAATGCTATGGATCACCCCGCTGCGCGCCCTCACCAATGATATTAAAAAAGCCATGCAGGAGGTATGCGATGAATTGGGCCTCCCCTGGAAAATAGCTACCCGCACCGGTGATACTCCTGCCGCCGAAAAGCAGGCATTAAAGAAAAAACTCCCGGAAGTATTACTTACCACCCCCGAAAGCCTACATTTAATGCTCGCCCAAAAGGAGTATCCAAAAATATTCAACAGCTTACAGGTAGTGGTTATTGATGAATGGCACGAGTTACTGGGCACCAAGCGTGGCGTACAGGTGGAGTTGGGGCTTTCCAAGTTGAAATCAGTTGTGAGTTGTGAGTTGCAAGTTGTAAGTAATAAGAAAGACAAATCAGTTGTGAGTTATGAGTTGCAGGTTGCAAGTAGTAAAAAGGATCAATTACTTACAACTTACAACTCACAACTTGCAACTCACTTAAAAATCTGGGGTATCTCCGCCACTATCGGCAACCTTGAACAAGCGGCAGAGGTATTGCTCGGCAATGATTTCCCGCCTGATAAAGTAAAAATGATCCGGGCAAACCTCCAAAAAAAGCTGGTGATCAAATCCATTATACCTGAAAATATTGAGAACTACTCATGGGCAGGGCACATCGGTGTAAAAATGCTTCCGCAGGTGATGGAAATAGTGGCCAAAAGCAAAACCACGCTCATTTTTACTAATACCCGTTCGCAGGCAGAGATCTGGTATCATGCTATTTTAGATAATTACCCCGAATATGCAGGCATCATGGCTATGCACCACGGCTCGTTGGATAACGAACTCCGTAGCTGGGTTGAAGCCGCCCTGCATGCCGAAGCTTTAAAAGTAGTGGTTTGTACTTCAAGTTTAGACCTTGGGGTCGATTTTCGCCCTGTTGACACCGTAGTACAAGTAGGCAGCCCAAAGGGTGTTGCCCGTTTTATGCAACGCGCAGGGCGGAGCGGACACCATCCGGGTGCAATATCAAAAGCTTACTTTGTGCCAACACATTCATTAGAATTATTGGAAGGCGCTGCACTAAAAGAGGCCATAAAAAAAGGAATATTTGAAAGCCGCGACCCTATGCTGCTTACCATGGATGTGTTGATACAATATATGGTTACGCTGGCGGTGTCAGACGGTTTCAGGGCTGATGAATTGTTTAACGAGGTGAAAACCACCTTCGCCTTTGCTGATCTTACCCGAAAAGAGTTTAACCAGCTGCTTGATTTTATCACCAACGGTGGCAAAACCCTGGCGCAATACGATGAGTTTTTAAAGGTAGAAGTAGAGAACGGATTGTATAAAGTGAACAGCCGTCGGGTGGCTATGCGGCATCGGTTAAGCATCGGCACTATTACCAGCGAACTCAGCATAAGGGTTAAATGGTTAAGCGGCGGCAGTTTGGGTACTGTAGAAGAAAGTTTCATTTCCAAACTTAGGCCGGGAAATACTTTTTGGTTCGCGGGGCGCAGTTTGGAGTTTGTTCGGGTGAAAGAGATGACCGCTTATGTCAAAAAATCAAATTCTACCAAGGGCATGATCCCAAGCTGGAATGGCGGCAGGATGCCTTTATCGTCACAACTATCAGCGGTATTTCGTGATAAATTGGATGAAGTAGCTCATGTTATTGAGCACGATGAGGAAGTCATCGCCCTAAAACCACTTTTTAAATTACAGGAAGAATTATCGCACCTGCCCCAGAGCCACGAGTTTTTGATCGAGTCGTTTAAATCGCGCGAGGGGCATCATTTATTATTTTACCCTTTTGAGGGGCGTTTGGTTCATGAGGGTATGGCATCGCTGCTGGCTTATCGCATCAGCAAAATCAAAAGTGCCAGCTTTTCTATCGCCATGAATGATTATGGTTTTGAACTGCTGACCGACGACGATGTACCGATTGAGGAAGTACTGGAAAATGCCGACTTTTTCTCTATAGATAATCTGCTTGATGATATTCAGCATAGTCTGAATGCCAATGAAATGGCCCGGCGAAGATTCAGGGATATTGCCCACATCGGCGGCCTGGTGTTTACCGGTTATCCTGGTCAGCAGATAAAGAATAAACATTTGCAGGCATCAACCTCCTTACTTTTCGAAGTTTTTAGCGAATATGAGCCGGATAATCTGCTGGTGCGACAGGCTTATAATGAAGCATTAGCCTTTCAGTTAGAAGAGTTCAGGCTGCGCATGGCTTTGCAGCGCATTAGTAAACAAAACATCATCCTTAAAACTATCGAACGCCCTACTCCATTCGCATTCCCTATTATGGTTGATAGCCTCGGCCGTGAGCGCTTAACCACCGAAACAATGGAAGAACGCATAGCAAAATTGGCTCGAAGCTATGGTGCCGAAGGTGTTAAAGCCGCCGAAAACAAACGCAGCCGCAAGCCCGGAATTGTTAGGAAAAAAGGACTCTGATACCGCATATTGTTAATAACCATTTTTATAATTCGGTATATTTACATAACCAAATACTTACCCATTATTGTCATTCTGAACGATAGCGAAGAACCTATCCGTTGTTTAACAATGTGCAAAGATTCTTCGCTACCGTTAAGAATGACATGATATTTTTTTACTAAAAATATTAGTATTTGTAATATTTATTTTTATATTTGCTAGAGAATTATAAAACGATGAGCAACGTAAACGCAGAAAAAATGAAGGCATTGCAGCTTACACTTGATAAGCTGGAAAAATCATATGGAAAAGGAACGATCATGAAGCTGGGTGATACCGCGATCGAACCAACCGAAGTAATATCAACCGGTTCATTGGGCCTGGATATTGCATTGGGTGTTGGCGGTTTGCCTAAAGGCAGGGTTATTGAAATATACGGCCCTGAATCATCAGGTAAAACAACCCTGGCTATACACGCCATTGCCGAGTCGCAAAAAAAAGGTGGCATTGCCGCTTTTATTGATGCCGAGCACGCGTTCGACCGTTTTTATGCCAAGAAACTGGGTGTAGATGTAGAGAATCTTTTAATATCCCAGCCTGATAATGGCGAGCAGGCGTTGGAAATTGCCGATAATCTGATCCGTTCAGGCGCTATTGATATTTTGGTTATCGACTCCGTTGCGGCCTTAGTACCAAAAAGTGAGATCGAAGGCGAAATGGGTGATTCTAAAATGGGATTACAGGCACGTTTAATGTCGCAGGCATTACGTAAACTAACCGGAACCATCAGCAAAACCGGATGCTGCTGTATCTTCATTAACCAATTGCGCGAAAAGATTGGTGTAATGTTCGGTAACCCTGAAACTACTACCGGTGGTAACGCATTAAAATTCTATGCTTCTGTACGTTTAGATGTACGTCGTATATCACAAATTAAAGATAGCGACGAAGTATCAGGTAATCGCGTAAAAGTTAAAATAGTAAAAAACAAGGTGGCTCCGCCATTCCGTATAGCTGAGTTTGACATTATGTTTGGCGAAGGCATTTCAAAAGCAGGCGAGATCATTGACCTGGGCGTTGAGCACAACATCATTAAAAAAGCAGGTTCATGGTTCAGCTATGGCGAAACACGTTTAGGCCAGGGTCGTGATGCAGTTAAGCAATTGATCATGGATAATCCTGAATTAATGGAAGAACTGGAAATCAAAATTAAAGAAGTAGTAACCGGCGAACACTTAGCCGAAGTTTAGTTTTTGGATTCTACCTATATTAAAAATGGCTTTTCGTTTAAAACGAAAAGCCATTTTTAATATAATTTCGTCATGCTAAGTAGCCAGTTAACCCATCCACTCTGTATAGTTTAGAGATTGTTTCGTACCTCAATGACACTTTAATAAATAATCCTTTAAAACAAATGCCTTTTATATTGTCAATGAATTTCTATCGAATTTGACCAGATTAAATTGGTGGTCTGATAAGATAATTGATTATTCCCCTCCATAAAATAATGAGCATAAACCCAAAAGTCTTTATTATAAATTATCCGCTGTAAAATCATTCCGATCTTAAACTCGGCCTTGTTATAGTCTATATTTTTTTTACGTACGTAAACTTTCAAAGCAATAGTTTTATGCGGTAGAACTTCAAAAACACTTACAATATTCTTATCACAGGTGCCACAATCTTGAAACTCAAAAGGTGGCTCTAAAATAAAATCATGATTGTCTATCTTCCAAATCATCGAGCTGCAAGTCCAGTCAATATATTTGAGTGTATCATTTGAATTATTCTTCAATACTATATTAATAACATTGGCAGTTTGAGACGGTTTACAATTACTTTTAACCTGTTTACCTTCGCTTATGAGTAAAGTGTACCTTGATTTATCTGCCTTATTAAGCATATTCAACTTTAACTGTTGTTGTGCTAAACAAGTATAGTGATTAAAGAAAAACAGGAAAGTAGTAATTGATATTATTCTAGTTTTCACAAATAAATATAGCAATAATAGCGGACAAGGTTACACTTTTCAATTGGCTCTGTATAGGTAATGACGCGCGGGAAGAAGAATTCCTATTACATCAAAACGAGCGCAGGCCCAAACGACAAAGGGGGCGAGCCGGGAGTATGGCCCGGAGCGTGTAAGCATCCCCTTTGTCTTGATTTTTTTGTTTCTTTTTGTATCAAGACCATAGGTGTTCGGAAGATTATTTTTATTTCCTCCCATGGGAGGGGTGCGGCTGGATGAGCAGTGGCAGGGAGGGGTCTATGCGCTATGATCAGCACATTTGTGAACCCCTTCCTTCCCTTCCCCGGGGAAGGAATCGCACATGGCCGGGCTCTTTTCACATCTTCCGAACACTTGTGGTATCAAGACAAAAAAAGAAATAGGCCATAGCGCGTATGAGCAATACCATAAAATAATAAACGACAAACACATCTACTTTGAACATCAATCCAATGAGATCAGGCATCGATATGATAATCTTCTAAATTATAAACCCAGGCACATTATAAACCGGGCCATCCAGAAAAAACATCTTTTTAAAATACATATAAGCAATAACGCCGACAACAGTAACCAATAGAACGATCAGTCCTATTTTACCCTTGCGCTTATCCTGGCGCATTAACCAAACTAAAAATATAATAAGCGGTATTACAAAAACCGCATAAAAAATTATTCCCGCACCGTTCATTTATATAAATTATTGAGTTACTGAATGAGTGAATTAGTGATTGATAAATCAACAGCTATCATCATCCTGCTGCAAAGTTAAATTTAATTATCAACCTTTAATATTGATTCACTTAATCACTAATTCAGTAAATCAATAATTACTTACAGCGGCATCCTCGCCAATGGCGCTATATTCTGGCCTACAAAGTCGCCTTTCAGGTATTTGTGATAACCGGCAATGGCTATCATGGCGGCGTTATCAGTGCAATATTCCAGTTTGGGTATAAAGCAGTTCCAACCGTTTTTAGCGCCCATTTCCAGCAAACCCTGTCGCAAACCTGTATTGGCTGATACCCCACCCGCTAAAGCAATATCCTTAATTCCATATTCATCAGCGGCCTTTTTTAGTTTGTTCAGCAGTATAGTGGCTATGCGCTTTTCAACCGAGGCGCAAATATCGGCCATATTATCCTGCACAAAATTGGGATTAAGCTTTACGTTTTTTTGTATAAAGTATAAAATAGCGGTTTTTAAACCACTAAAGCTAAAGTCGAAGCCAGGTATCTGCGGTTCAGGAAATTTATAAGCATCCGGATTACCCAATCGCGCATACTTATCTATCATCGGCCCACCCGGATAAGGCAGCCCCAGTATTTTACTGGTTTTGTCCATAGCCTCACCTGCGGCATCATCGGTAGTTTGGCCAATTACTTCCATATCAAAATAATCCTTGATCAGCACGATCTGCGTATGCCCACCCGATACCGTAAGGCACAGGAACGGGAACGAGGGCTTATTATCGCCAATAAAATGCGCCAGTACATGCGCCTGCATATGGTTAATTTCAATAAGCGGCAGGTTTTTAGCCAGTGCAAAAGCCTTGGCAAATGACACGCCTACAAGCAGCGAACCTAAAAGTCCGGGGCCGCGAGTAAAAGCCACTGCATTAATGTCATTTTTACTTACTTTTGCGTCCAATAGCGCTTGTTGAACCGCGGGAACAATATTTTGCTGATGTACTCTTGAGGCAAGCTCAGGAACAACACCTCCGTAAGCTTCGTGTATGGTTTGGTTGGCAATAACATTGCTCAATATCATTCCGTCTGCACAAATGGCTGCTGAGGTTTCATCACATGAAGATTCTATGGCTAATATTACAGGCACTTTTTTTAATTGTTGATTGAGTGATTTATTGATTGAGTGAATTAATTTTAAATAAATGGTTAGTGTTAAACTATCTTGCAAAATTCCTGTTCAACAATCACTAATTTAGTCAATCACTAATTCAATAATTATTATTTAAGCTGCAAAGTTATTAAAAAAGCTCTCAAAATAGCGTTAAGTATAGTACTGCTCATTTTTTTGATGCTCAGCATACTATTACTCATATTTCAGTATAAGCCGGTGCAAACATGGGCGGCTAAAAAAGCTACTGCCTATTTGTCAAAAAAACTGAACACCAAAGTTGATATTAAAAGCATCTACATCGAGCCTTTTTCATCTGTTGTGCTACAGGATTTCTATGTTCTTGACAGAAGCAAGGACACACTTTTAAGTACACCAAAATTAACTATTGACATCAGCGGCTTCTCCATATTTCAGAGTATTACCGAGCGCACTATTGATCTCAATCTTATAAAGCTTGACAATGCCTCTATTTATTTAAAAAAGCAAAAGGATAGCACAACTAATCTCAAATTTATTATTGATTACTTCAGTTCGCCCGATACCAGCAAAACACCCAGTAAACCCTGGAATGTTATATTTGAAAAAGTCGCTATCAATAACCTGCATTTCCGCTATAAAAACTATTTGGTTGATACCGTAATTAACGGGGTAAATTTTGACGATGTTGACCTTACCCATTTTAGTACGGTAATAAATAATATGGATATTACCCATCATTTATTTAAGGGCTATGTTCATCATCTTACTTTTCACGAGGAGAAAAGCGGTTTTTATTTAAAGAATCTGACCACTGACGCTACCGTAGATACCGACCAGATACTGGCCAAGAGCCTTTTCCTGCTTACGCCAAAATCAAGTCTGAAGGATTACTTCAGGATGAAATTTAAATCGTTTGATGATTTTGAAGACATTGAGGATAAGGTGTACATGGAAGGCGATTTTAAATCCTCGCGTATTTCGTCATCAGATATTTCCTTTTTTACCAGTGGGCTCCAGCATGTTAAGTTTGATCTTGGGGTTGATGGCCGGATAAAAGGACTGGTTAAAAATCTAAGTGCTAAAAATTTATTGGTAACAGGCGGGCAAGCTACTTATATCAGGGGTGATTTCAGGCTGAGGGGTTTGCCAAATTGGGACAATACATTTTTGGAGCTGAACTTTCAGCAAATTTCAACCAATAAAAAAGACCTGGATTTTCTGTACAGTAATTTTACCGATACCCGTAATGCCCGTGTACCTGATATTATTGCCAAGTTCGGCAACATTAACTTTACCGGCAGATTTACCGGTTTGCAAAATGATTTTGTGGCTTATGGCACATTTAAAACCAAGCTGGGCCGCTTCGATTCTGACATTAACCTTAAGATAAATAAAGCAGGCACCCCTGCTTACAGCGGTAAACTGAACACTACTGATTTTGACCTCGGCAGTTTATTGGATGTAAGCGACCACGGTCGCGCTACCCTAACCGCCGATGTGAACGGTAGCGGCGATGCCCTTAAAAATTTGAAGGAATCAGTAAATGCCAAAATAAGGAATCTGAGCTTTAAAGGCTATAATTACAATAACCTTACTGTAAATGGTACATTTATTAAGAAAGTGGCTGATGCCAAAATCACCATAAATGATAAAAATATTAAGCTGAATTTAAAGGGGAATATTGACCTTAACCCAACCCTGCCTATATATGATCTTACGGCAAACCTTCAGGATGTGCATTTCCATACCTTAAAGCTATTAAAGGATACTGTTACCATTACCACACAAATGCAAACCAAATTTTCGGGCAATAGCCTGCAGAATCTGGAGGGAAGTATCCTGCTTTCACCTATCCGCATAGTTGACCCGCGAAATAACTACCTGGTTGATTCAATTTACCTTTCGGCACAAGGAACCGGGAGCTCAAGGCTCATTTCTCTGAAATCTGATTTTGCAGATGGTACGCTGAAGGGCAGCTACGATTTGGCAACCCTGCCTGCATACTTTAAAACCCTTGTTAAAAAGTATGTGCCATCATTGCAAACAGCGCTGGTTAGTTCAAAACCGCAGAACTTCGAATTTTCTTTAAATCTTAAAAATCTTGATCCGCTTACTGCCATTTTTGTATCCGATCTTAAAATACCCGATCAGGGTACACTTTTGGGTACATTTAATTCAACTAATGAAACTGCAACACTTAACGGTTACATTAAAACTATACAATATGGCAAAACAGTGTTTCATGACCTCATTATTGATGAGAGCACGGCTAATCATCAGTTGGATATAAACTTATCCCTGAGCCGTATAAATATTACCGACAGCTTGTTTATCAAGAACATTGATATATCAAACATAATCAGGCATGATAGCCTGAACTTTAACGTTAAGCTGGCGGATAAAAATGCCGCTAACCAGCTCGATCTTTATGGCCTGGTTGAATTTGGGCACGATACTATAGCAAAATTAAAGCTACTGCCATCTGATGTGATTTTGGAACACAAAGACTGGAAATTGCAAGATGAAGTACGAATAAAATTCCTGGATGGCAAAACGCAGGTTGAGGGTTTCCAGCTTTCAAACGGGGTGCAAAAATTAAATATAGATGGGTTTATATCTGATAATCCTGAAGATAAGCTGAAGATCAACTTCGATAAATTCAGCATGGCTACTTTTGACCAGCTTACCAAAGTTTCGGACATTGCACTTAAAGGCACACTAAATGGAGATGTGGTACTTAGCGGTATTACAAAATCACCGGGCATGAATGCCAACCTATCAATTGATTCATTAATGATGAATAAAACACTGGTAGGCGATGTAAAAATTGTATCGGTGCTTGATAATGATCGGAATGAGGCTGATGCAAAAATAAATATCAATAATCACGGCATTGAAACCATGAACATTGATGGCGTGTACTCCCTGGCTAAAGATTCGGGCGACAATGCGCTCAACTTTAATGTAAAAATGGACCATGCCGAAACTATTATATTCGAACCTTTTATAAAAGACCTCGTATCCAAAACCAATGGCACTGTATCCTCCGATCTGAAACTTAGCGGACCGTTGAACAGACCGGAATTTAACGGTGATATTACCTTTGTAAATACCGGATTTACCGTTAACTACCTTAAAACCGCCTATGTTATAAATGATAAGGTATCGGTAGTAAACAGCGTCATTAATATTAATAACATGACACTAAAGGATACCAAGGGTGGTACAGGTTTAATAAATGGCAAGGTCGACTTGAATAATTTAGATAACCCGGATATTGAAGCTACCATTGATGCTAAAAATCTGATGGCGCTCAATACTACTTTTAAGGATAATCACATTTACTATGGCGTTGCGTATGGCACCGGTAGTTTTGGGTTCCACGGGCCGGTTAATTCAATGAATATTGATATTAAAGCTAAAACGCAGGCGGGCACTGTGTTTAATATACCGCTAAATACCTCATCAACCGTTGGGGATTATGATTTTATAAAATTTGTAAGCCATAAAGATACCACAAAAGCCGTTGTAGGGCCCAAAGCATTTGATGGGGTAACCTTAAACTTAGACCTTACGGCTGATGAAAAAACTACGGTGAAGATCACTACAGATTATGGTGTATTAGAAGGTAACGGCCAAACCAATGACCTAAAACTGAATATTACCAGCCTGGGCGATTTCCAGATGTTTGGTGATTATTTGATATCATCAGGTAAATTTGAGTTTACTGCGAAAAACTTTATCAGCAAAAATTTTGTAGTGAACCAGGGAGGCACTATCCGCTGGACGGGAAATCCATCAAATGCAGAAATAAACCTGAACGCTATTTACGAGGTAAGAACTGATATAGCCAACCTTTATTCGGCAGCCGGCCTATCATCACCCAAGGGGAGTGAGCAGGTATTGGTACAGGCCGAATTGATAATTACCAATTCATTATTACACCCAAGCATCGACTTTGACTTTAACTTCCCTACCGATCCATCAATTAAGGATGACCTGGGCACTTATCTAAACGATTACAACAACCGCAGCCAACAGGCTTTAAGCATTATAGTAAGGCGAAGCTTTGCATCGGGCAACCCTAGCAGTTTAACCAATCAGGTGTTGGGTACCGCAGGCGATGCCGTGAGCGAATTTGCATTCAATAAGCTGAATACATTTATCTCGCAATCAAATATTAAAAACTTTGACCTAAGCTTACGCTCATTTAACGATGCCAGTGCTACAGTAAAATTTCTGGATAGCCGCCTGGTATTGAACGGAAGTTTATTCAGCAATACCAGTGGTAATGATCTGTTTAACAACTCGTCATCAAGCCTCATTAATTCGAGCTTTAACAACCTTACCAGGGATTTTGAGGCCCAATATCTGATAAGGAAAGATGGAAGCCTTACCGCACGTTACTCATACCGGTTATTGAACAGCACCACATTGAATACTATTGACCAATTGAGTAACCAATATGTTAATGGTGTGGGCCTTGTGTATCAAAAAGATTTTGACACGTTTGGTGAATTCTTCCGAAACTTTTTTGGAACCCCAAAACGTAAAAATACCCCGGTAAAACCGGGGATAGTTGATACATCAGCTGTAACCAATAAATCTGAAAGTCATAACACTAAGCCTGATGGCGGTGATGACGATCAGTGATCACGCAGTATAGCATGATCCATTCTATCTCTTTTGGTTCTTAAATAAGATTCGTTATGCGGGTTAGGCGCTATCTCTATCGGAATATTTTCAACCACTTCAAGGCCATAACCTATTAACCCAGCTCTCTTTTTAGGGTTATTGCTCATTAAGCGCATTTTTGATATGCCCAGGTTGCGAAGTATCTGCGCTCCTACTCCATAATCACGCTCGTCCATTTTAAAGCCTAATTTCAGGTTGGCATCAACAGTATCAAAACCATTCTCTTGTAAGTGATACGCTTTTAATTTATTTACCAGCCCAATGCCACGGCCTTCCTGGTTCATATAAACAATAACGCCCTTACCTTCCCGGTTTATCATCTCCATTGATTTATGCAGCTGTGGGCCGCAATCGCAGCGGCATGAGCCAAATATATCGCCAGTGACACATGAACTATGCACGCGCACTAAAATTGGCTCATCGGGCTCCCAGGTGCCTTTTACAAGGGCAAGGTGATTTTCGCCGGTATTGTTTTGCGTATAGGCAATCATATCAAACTCACCCCACTCGGTGGGTAGCTTTACTGAAACCTCGCGGGTAACTAATGACTCCGTGCTTAAACGGTAAGCGATCAGGTCTTTTATCGATATTATTTTAAGGTCGAATTCTTTGCCTATTTCCAAAAGCTCGGGCAAGCGGGCCATTTCGCCATCTTCCTTCATAATTTCGCAGATCACCCCGGCAGGCTCAAAACCCGCCAATACAGCCAGGTCAATCGCGGCTTCGGTATGCCCGGTGCGGCGCAACACGCCCCCGTCTTTACCTATTAGCGGGAATATATGCCCCGGCCTGCCCAGGTCACCAGGCTCTGTAGTTGGGTCTATCAGTGCCAATACCGTTCTTGAGCGGTCAGAGGCAGAGATACCGGTAGTACAATTATTAATTAGATCGACAGAAACGGTAAAATTTGTTTCGTGCGATGTTGTATTATTGCTAACCATAAGTTCAAGCTCAAGCTCGCGGGCGCGCTGTTTGGTAATTGGTGCGCAAACTAAACCACGGCCGTGGCGAACCATAAAGTTTATAGTCTCTGGTGTCGCATTGCGTGCGGCTGTTAAAAAATCACCTTCATTCTCCCTATCCTCATCATCAACTACTATTATAGTTTTACCACCTTGTATAGCTTCTATGGCCTCTTTTATCGTATTTAACATATTGAAGATTAATTAACGGGTTTTAATGGCTCGTTATGCGCCATCCCGTATATATTATATGCAAATTTAATTTATAATAAATCTAATCCCGTCGTTGCTGTGTAAAATCAGCATAAACAGGGCTTTGCGTACTTATAGCACGGTTTTATTAAAGTAACGTGCAAATCAATCAGAGAGTTGCTTTATTATCCATCAATATAAACAATATTATGCCTCTTTACGGCGGAGCAGCTTATTAAAGTAGCGCTTATATAGCTCCATATCGAATAATGCCGAATCAGTAGCTGCTTTGTATGACAGGAAAAGGCCAATAGGAGTTAATATAAATATAGAGATCCACATACCTATTATCGGTGGCATATTACCATCTTTTACTGATTTTTCGCCAATGGTGGATATAATATAATAAATAAGGAAAAACGCCACTGATACCACAACGGGTAAACCCAGGCCCCCCTTGCGGATAATGGCACCAAGCGGAGCGCCAATCAGGAACAGTACCAAACATACTACCGATAATGTATACTTCTTCTGATATTCAACGATAGAACGGCGTATATTCTGTTCAGTATCAGTATTACGGTCTGAATTATTTTTAATTATACTCTGTGCCGAACGTACCTCACTTGTTGCATTTACAAATACTGCTAACTGCTCGGTAAGGCTAAGCCCGGATAAGAGATTTTTATTGGCCGGAACATATTTCTTTACCCTGGCTGATTTCAGAGGCAGGCTAAAATACCTTACATAAGGTTTTATCATTCTAAACCCCGATTCATTTGTACTGTCGATCACCCGCTGGGACTCTTTTTTAAACTTTCTTAATTGTTTTATATTCATCATCTGGAAAGCCGACTTAAACGCATCCTGATCGGTACGCTTAAGTTTAAAGGCCGAAAGATCAAATTTTTGTTCGGTTTCCTGGAAACGAAAACGTGACAGGCGCTGGCGCGAATTATATCCTGCATCTCCGGGTGTTTCTTCATATCGAACGCCATCTCTGAGCTTTAAAACCAAGAATTGATCGCGGGCTGTACGATACATCACTCCTTCTTTGGCAAATGTTACGCTGGTATTATTCAAAGCATCATTTTTTTGATAGATCATAATGCCATATAATTTTTGCCCGTCGGGACCTTTTTTTTCTACACGGATGGTATACCCGGGAAAGCTATTACTGAACACACCCTCGGGCAACAATGTTGCCGACCGCTGCTGGCGAACATCATATAACAATGAAAAATATTTAAGATTAGCCACCGGCAGCATATAATCCGAAAATATAAATGCCGAAATGCTTAATATAGATACAATAATGATCATGGGGTACATGGCCCGGGTTAGCGAAATGCCTGCTGATTTAATAGCCACCAGCTCATAATTTTCGCCAAGGGTACCATACGTCATGATGGTGGAGAGCAGGACAGACAGGGGCAGCGCCATAGCCACATTGGTTGCCGAAGCATACATCATTAGCTCCAGAATAATGTACCAGGCAAATCCTTTTCCTATAAGGTCATCGATGTATTTAAATAAAAATAACATCAGCAACACAAACATTACTATGAAAAAGGTGACAAAAAAGGGCCTTATAAATGATTTAAGTATTAAAAGATGGATCTTCTTCACCGTGCAAAAATAAGGAAAATAACCTTTCTTAGGCGCCTAACACGCTTATGAGATAATCGATCTGGTTATTCCAGATAAGTTTGCGTTCTGAAATAGCATCCTCAACAGCAAAATCAGTTACACTTAGGGCAACATCATTGGTGAGTTCATCCTGTAGAATTTCCATCTCAAAAAAACATTGCGGCTCGTCATCAATCCATTTAAACCTAACCAATTTATTCTCTTTCAGCATCAGCAACTTGGCTTTTTGCTGTTCATCATCCCATGTAAATGTGTATAGCTGATCTTTAACCGTTACATTATCGGCAAACCATTGCGTAAGGCCGTTGGCCTCACTCAAGAAGCTATACAGTATTCTGGGCGAGGATTTTATCTCATATTCAATAGTGAATTTTTTCTTTTCGGGCATACAAGGTTTATCAATAGAAACACAGAAAGGTGTAAATGTTAACATTTTTTCTAAAGAAAACGAATTTCTGCTATATTTGCAAACCTTTTTCAGACGGGTTATTAACAAACTCCATTTTATTATCGCATACCTGGTAATAAATTAAGATAAACGGCGGGGTAGCTCAGATGGTTAGAGCGTAGGATTCATAACCCTAAGGTCGGCAGTTCGATCCTGCTCCCCGCTACTGATAACGAAGGCAGCCACATTTTCATGTGGCTGCCTTCGTTATTTTTGGTCATACAATGTTAATACACATTGGCTCTGGATGAAGTTAATTAACAATCACTATCATCCTATATGATAGTATATAAATATAAGAAATCTTCTTGATTGGATAGTTAAAATTGAATTTTATTCCAGGCTTATAATCTTTTGATCCCTGGTTCGAGCCCATATGTTAGTCAACAGCAACTTTCATAACCGTCATCCCTGATAAATCTGTTATATTCATAATCACTTCATCTAACTCGTTGGATGACAATAATAAATACTCGAGCAATTATTTTTTTTCTTCATTATTCATTTCCAGATCTTTAAAAATCTCGATGAGTCCCATGATCCTTTCAAGAGGTGCCCTGATTACATCAGATTGTATCCATAATATTTCTTTCAATTTTTCATTTTGCGCCTCAATTGCCTTAATATATTCTAAGCTTTCGGTAATATCGGTAGCGATCGTAATCTTTGCATTTTTACCTTTATAATAATGAAATTGTTTTTGATATCAACCTGGATAACCTCACCGTTTTTCTTCAAATGCTTAAAAATTCCATAATTATCATTTTTTTGGCGCGGACTATCACTCAATAAGCTACAATTGCCTTTTTATATAATAATTACTTTCAAAAGTAACTGTAACTATAAAAGTCACTTGGTAAAAAACGACAATTTGAACGATACAAATTAGTTTTGTCATAATAATTTCTCTTTTGGAGACTTTTTTGCTGGATGAAAGCTTCGTCCGTCTGTTGGTGCTTCGTTCCGGTCGAACATCCCGTAGTCCCTATTAAGATAATGGTTGAGAATAATTGACGATTAAAACTAGGTTTTACTAACTCTTTTAGAAAAGTCACGAATAAGTTCAGCAACTTTTTCCGGTTGCTGTAGCATGCTCAAATGGCCCGCACCTTCAATAACTACCATTTCTGAACCATCTATAACCGACTTAACTTCAATCAAAAGTCTTTCAGGCGGGTCGACAATATCGTTTTCTCCGGCAATGATCAGTGTTGGCACATGGATTTTGTCTACACTGGTAGAGACATCTTCTATCAAGGCAATCATTGGCCATCCCAGTCTTGAGCTTTCGTTGTGGCTTTGTAAATCCTGCACCAGTTGTGCCCTGATTTCAGGTTTTATATTGGAAGCTTTGAATACCTGGTCAATGGTCGCGTTAATACTTGCTAAGGAAACCTTTCGGGGTAGTGGTTTTATACGCACTATCCAGTAATTTAATATAGTAAGTTTTACTTTTTTTATAGTCCTTTGTTTCTAAATAGAATTGGCCCATAGAAAAAATCAGTAAGAAATTAGTTACCCCACCTTTTGACATCAGGTTATATTTTTCCAGGCTATCTGCTTTTAGATAATATTTTTCTGCGTTTTTGAAGCTTTTACGCAATTCGTAACCTCGCGCTAAAGCTATATAAGCCGATTGCTGTTCAGTGGGGTTAGTTGGGGGATCTTTTTTTATAACTGTCTCCAGAAACTTTAAATAATCTGGCCCCTCTTCAATTTCGGTTCCATTTGCTTCTATGTCTGCTAAGAGTATATAAATATCGAGGCTGCTTGATTGCTCCTCAAATTTTTTAAGCGCTTTTTTTTCCCATTTTACACCTTCTTCATCTCCATGTAGTAATTGATAGGAATAAGCTACTCTTAAATAGAAATGGCCCAGGGCCATGTTGTCTTTATTTATCTCGGCAGCATTAACAGCATTTAGCGCCAGATTTAACTGTTTAGAATAATCTGATTTTACCAATGCCAGGTAAGCCTGCAAATCATAAGTATATTGAGTATAGGTAAAATGCATGGCTTTTTGCAAGGACAACGATGCGTTTGCAGCATCTTCGGCATCCCTTATTTGCCTGTTGGCAAAACTCAGGTAAGCAATATTCATCAGCGTGTTGGCCTGGTTGCTGGTATCCTTTAAACTCTTATAAATGCCAAGCGCTTTCCTGAGACAATCCAATCTGAAAGTGGTAGTGTTGGCTAAAAAAGGGCAATACATGCCTTCATAATTCCAAGCCTTTGCAACAATCTTTTGGTCTGCAATTTCCTTAGTATGATCAGTTATCGTTTTAAACCATATTTTACCGGCAGAGATATCATTCCGTTTAAAATAACATTTACCCAACAGGCATGAGCACTGTAATGACCATTCGGACAAATGTAAATTAGAACACATTTTTTTAGCGAGCGTCAAATAAAAAATGCTGCTATCTATATATTTTGTTTCAAAAGCCGGATGAAACGCGTAATAAGCGCCGATCAATAAAGCTAACCTTGCCTGGTCGGCTCCCTTTAATTTAGGTAGTTTTTTTCTTACACTGTCGGAATTGTTTTTATCCATCCACCGGCAGTTTTGGGCAGTATAACTATCATTTACACCTTCAGTAATAACCGGCACCCTGCTTAGCCTATGCCATTGGCTGGTTATCAATAAACTGCTATCGAGGTCAACTGTGGCATTTTTCTCAACCGTGTAAAAGCCGGAGCTTACTTGTAATAATGTTCTGTCATGGTCGGTCTTCCCTGCTATGTTCTGGCATAGTGCAGCTGCCGGAAACAAGCAAGCAAAATAGATATATGTAGGTTTAACTAAACGAATTATTAATTTTCCACGCATCATAAAACATTGTCTTTCAGCGTCTTTTAGCCTTGATGAATGGTCAACATAAGGTTTAAAGGGTGATGGTGCAATTTCGTGATTTTAATGTAGTTATTGATATTTTTTTCAAGTTTTAAATCAAATAAACAAACTTAAGCAAGCCATGTTTTGGTCATACCAAAACGCTTGCCGGGACACCCGGACCCGGTATGCCGCACTTCGTTTAGCATAGGGTAAAACTATATCGTGCTATAAAGTCTCGTGGTATGATATAGATTTTATCCCGGTATAAAGTACCCGGCATAATATTTAATCTCATTCCAAGTACCCCGGCATAAAGTATCCCGGTACAAAATACTGACTCGTTACAAATCTACAATCCTTAGAAAAATCTTTTTTGTCGCGTATGGAGATCCATTTAAATATTATTTATCTTTGAATTATCGCAGCCGCAACCACCCGTTGTGATCAATTTTTCCATAATGCGAACGAATGTCTTTCGCAGCCTCAATTTTCATTTTACTGAAAAATTAATGCATTATGGACATCCCTTTATTTTTCATCTTTTTTTATTTGCTGCCACTTGTTTGGAAAAAGCAAGGCCAGCCTGACAGTTTTATTAAGCCGTTTTTAAACTATTTACATAGCGGTAATAGCTTTGGAAGCAGTATTGTTTTCTTTTCATTAGCCAGCCTTTAAGCAATGGGAAGGCCAAAGATGGAAAGGGATAAGAAACTATCCCAGCGGTTTATATTCCGCCTGACCGAGGATGAGCAGAAGCGACTGAATAAAGCAGCTGAAGCCTGTGGTAAAGGCCCGGCACCATTGTGCGGTTGAAACTGTTCAAGGGCAAGTTTCCCGAACCCAAAACAGCGAAGCTTGACCTGCATATCTTTTTGGAACTAAGAAAGATCGGTGTCAACCTGAACCAGCTGACCAAAAAAGGTCAATTCCGGTTTTTTGGCTACAGGTCTACTGCCTATCCTGATGAAGCTTAAACAGCAGCAGGAAACCATCATCAATCAACTCATCCATGATAGCCAGTCAGAAAATAGGTAAAAGCTTTATGGGGGCATTAAACTACAATCTCCAAAAGATGAACCATCCGGACATTAACCGGCGGGCACAGCTGCTGGATAAGGCGTTCAATTGTGCCCCTTCTATCTCCAGTGAAAAGAGGCTAAACTCTATTAATTTTGTCGATTATATTTTTAGCATTTATAATTGCCTCTACATCAGTGATAAAAGTCGACAGATTGCGTGTTTCTTCTACTGATAACGAAGGCAGCCACATTTTCATGTGGCTGCCTTCGTTATTTTGGTCATACAATGTTAATAATCACCCTGAAGGATCATGATGAGGCTTTATAAAGCTGAAGCGAATTAGATCAATTACCTAAAATTTCCTTTAGTTTATTAGTGAGGTCATCTCCCCTAAGGTTTTTCCCAACTATTTTACCAGTGGGATCAAGCAAAAAGTTTGCAGGTACCGACCTTATACCATATAATTTAGCCACTTCATTATCCCAAAACTTCAGATCAGAAACCTGGGTCCATTGCAAACCATCGGTTTTAATTGCTTTTAACCATGAACTTTTTTCACCAGGCTGGTCTAAAGAAATACTTAAAATGGTAAAGTTTTTATCTTTATAATGCTGATAAGCCTTAACATAATTTGGATTTTCGGCACGACAGGGGCCGCACCATGATGCCCAGAAATCAACCAACACATATTTACCCCTGAAATCTGTAAGCTTAATCGGTTTCCCACTGGTGTCATTTTGTGCAAAAATCGGGGCCATGTCGCCGATCTCGGTAGAATGAGCAGCCGTAATAAGTTTTGCATATTTTTGTCCTTCTGATGTATTCTTCATCCTGTCTGAAAGGGATTTATAAACAGGCTCAACTTTGGCAACATCCATATTGGCACCAATAATTTCATTTAAAAGGTTTAGGCTGATGTAAGAATCCGGATATTGTTTAATATAATCTGCATCTATAACTTTTATTTCATCCTGTACCTTATCCCGCCTTGCCACAATCGCATTAACAAAAGCTGTATCTTTTCGCTTTTCTTTTGGAGCGGCAAAATATTGATCGTCAATAGCTTTAATTCTTGCTTCCTGTGGCGCTATTAACTTTTTATAGCTTACAAACTCCTGATTAACTGGCGAGCCTGTAACATCCGCGTATTTAATTGAGTCTTTAGCTGTAACACCAATAGTTCCTTTTTCAATATAAAATAGTGTATAATCAGCAGTTCTGGGGCCTAATTTATCCCAACCAATACCCGCATGGTCAATCACAAGCTGCACTGTTGTAGGCTCCGGCGCTGAACCGGTAAATTGTACCGCTCCATTGCTCATAAAAGCTGAATCTTTTATAGTTTCGCCATTCAGCCTGTAAAATAAGTAAGCCTTGGCGGGTGCATTTAAATTCCCTACTTTAATATTCAATGTAAAATTGCTGATTTGCGCCCAGGCAAATGCAGGCATAACGGCCAAAAGCAATAAAATTATTTTTTTCATTATTTTAATTGTTAATTTTTAAATGATGTGATTATATAACTGCCGGAGCGTATCACCCGCTCCGGGCAGTTATGGGGGTTTAGGGATTAGTCCAGGTTTTTTCTCCTTTATTCATCTTATCTATCAGATCTACAAACATATTGCTTCCTATACCACCTCTATTCAGCATTGCTGTCATAAGTCTGATCGCTTCGGGTGTGTTGCCTGTTTTATACAGTAAATTAGCATAAGTAATATTGCTGGTAGGGTTGCCTAAGTCTTTGGCTAATTTGCTCCACGCAAGTGCAACATCAAGGCAGGATTTATCAGTACATTCTTCAAATATCCCCTGGGATATGCCATCTACAAAACGCAGCACAATATCTGATTTATACTTTGCCATATAATGATTCATTGCAGGCGCAAGTTTATTCCAGTCCTTTGCAGAATATAGATAATACTCTATCTGAAACCAGGATGTTAATTCTTTACCATAACCGGGATAGTTACTTTCCAGAATTGCTTCAGTTGTTTTCCAGTTTGGGCTTTCACCTGGAACTGCACTATCATGATAATCTTCTTCGTAGGCTATTTCCAGGATTTTTCCGGCTGATTTACCCTTGCCCAATATCGCATCTACCTTATTGCCATGAAATAGAAAAACTTTAAATGATGAATCTTTGCTTGATAAGGTGTATTTATACAAAAAATCCAAATTGCCTTTGGTATATATGTTTCTCTGAGTAGAAACATAAGCTGTTACAAAGGTTGACAATGCTTTTTGATCATGATTATAATAAGCCATATCGGCAAGCTTACGTATCTCCGCAGGGTTACTGCCGGGGTTTTTATTAAAGTTGCCAAGCAGTGTATAGTATTGAGTTGATGGATCGCGAGCTTCGGCCGCCGTTTTGATAAACTCAGTAGCCGGTAATCTTCCGCCTGTTGCCCTATGAACAATATGGCCATCAGAATTAAAGAACAAGAAGGTAGGATAGGCAACAATATGGTATTCCTTATTTATTTCTACAGCATCGTTATATAAGAGTTTTGTATCGGGGCTATCCTTTATTGTTCTGTCCATTTGCATGCGGATGCTGATAAACTTTGCGTTAACAGAATCCCCTACTTCTTGCAGCGGATAAACTAATGTGTCCATCATTTTACACGGGCCACACCATGAAGTGAAGCAATCTATAAAAATATATTTATGTTCAGCTTTGGCTTTTGCCTGTACTTGTGCCCAGGTTAGCCCATGTTCAAAATGAACGCCTTTATCCTGTGCAAATAAACTGGTGGAGAATAGTAATAGCAATACCAGCCACCATGATGTGTTTTTTTTCATATCATTAATTATTTTAATAAGATTCAAGAAATTAATATCCGGGATTCTGTGATAGTTTAGGGTTTGTACTTATTGCTGATAATGGTATCGGGTATAATACGTCAGTTGCCTTCCACGCTGGTTTTTCAGCGCCCAAAACAGCAGTAGCCCTGTCTGTTCTTTTCAGATCAAGCCAGCGATGGCCGTATTCACAAAAGAGTTCAACCTGCCTTTCGTGTTCAATGGCTAACAGCATTGATGCCTTATCGTTAGCAGTTGTTGCTGGCAAACCCGCGCGAGTCCGGATTACATTCAGATCCGCTGCAGCATCACTGATATCATTTTGCTGTGCCCTGGCTTCAGCCCTGATCAGGTATTGTTCTGCAAGGCGCAATACCATGTCAAATTCTGAATTATCATCAGTCTTGGACTTATATTTATAAGGATAGGTATAAACTATTCCTAAATAATTTATACTGTCAATCCATTTACTTTTACGTGTGTCGCCGGGTTCAAAAGCATTTTTTAATATTGGATTTAATGTATAATCGGGTTCGGCATTTCCGGTTGGCAATACATTTTGTGCAAACACGGTGTAACCCTGTTCATTTGTGTAGAACTGTAATATAGCCTCATCGCTATTGGCTAAAAACACATTGTTAGGATCAGGCACAATAGAATAGAGCCCATTTTGACTAATCACCTTTGTAGCTTCCATTTCTGCCAGGGCCCATTGGCTGTTATATAAATATACCCTTGCCAGCATTGCCGAAGCTCCGTAGCTGTTCACCCTGGTACGGTCGCCGCCAGACCAGCTATAGTCTTTAGCCAGGGCATCACGCGCGTTGGTAAGATCTGTGGTTATTTGGGCATACACCTGATCGGTTGCTGAAGCAGGGGCATTATTGGTAATGTTAACATCTGTACTTGTTATTAATGGTACTTTACCAAAATAATTAACCAGGTAAAAATCACAAAAGGCCCTTCCAAATTCTGCTTCGCCAATAAGCTGTTTTTTAAGGGTTGCGGAAAGCGTATTTGAAGATTGGACACCCGTTATAATACTATTGGCCAAATAAATTACATTATAGCAGTTAGACCACAAGTCATTTACATCAGAATTGCTGGCGACCAGGCTATTGGTATAAAATTGATCAAATGTGTTTTGTGTAGGTATTAGTTCGTCTGCCGACTTTGCAGGCAAAGTACTGATACGATAACCAAATATACTAAACCCGCCCCCGTAATAGATTTGCGAGTACATACCATTTACAGCGGCTTGCGCTGTGGTGGAATCAGCAAATACGGTTGCAGTTACCAATTGATCTACCGGTAATTTTACAGCTACCAATTTATTACAGCTGCAAAAAACTATTGAAACTATGCAAATTAGCAGTACTTTATATAAGGCTTGCTCACTGCTTGTTCTAAAAAAACCAACACAGTGCCAAATTTTATTTTTAAATATTTTTTTCATGATAATTTTTAATAAGAAAATTGAATACCTGCAATGAACGTTCTGTATGATGGCAATGATGGCGTACTCAGTGGTGATGCATACGGATTATTTGGAACACCTTGCGCAATATTGGTTTCAGGATCAAAGCCTTTATACTTTGTGATGGTCAGTAAATTTTGCGACCTTATATATACATTGCAATTGGCCATTCCCAAAGCTTTCCTCCATCCATCAGGAAAGGTATAAGACAATGAAACATTTTTCAGCCTGATAAATGAAGCATCGGTAAATGTTGCATCTGAACTTAGGTAATAATTAACATAAGAATTATAAGAAGCTGACGATGCTTGTGTACTTGGCGTAAACTGACTGCTAAGCACATCCTTATACTGGTTTTGTAACAAGCCCGGGAAACTGGTTATGTCAAAGTTTTTCCGTTTTTCAAAATTGAATAAAAAGTCGAGCTGGAATTGTTGATAGCGAATACTATTACTGAACCCACCAAAGAATTTAGGGTCTCTTGTTTCCAAAGCGCTATAATCGCCCTGGCCATTGGTTGTTATTCCCGGGCTGATCTGACCATCATGATTTGCATCCTCCACGGTTGCTACTCCATTTTTAAAGCCCGTAAAGTGATAAAGAGGGATTAAATCAAGCGGTTGCCCTATTACATATTCATCTGCATAATCTGATTGCTGAAGGCCGGGAAATGAAAGTAACTTATTTTTATTAGCCGAAATATTGAATGAGGTAGTCCACCTAAAATCCTTTTTTTCAATTGGTGTTGCTTTAATCTCCAGTTCAACCCCCTGATTTTGTACCAGGGCATTTAGGTTAGCAGTTTCATAAGTGAAGCCCGATTGCGGTGAAAGCGGATAATTTGCCAGCAGATCATTAGTACGATTGCGGTACCATGTGCCGTTTACCAACAATTTATTGCTAAAAAATCCTAATTCTAAAGCCGCCTCTATTTTAGTTGACCTTTCCCAGCTATAATCAGGATTTGCAATGCCGTTTGCAATTAATGTAGGCGAAGTGCCATACGGCTCAAGCGCCTGGCCATAAGTGCTTAAGTAATTATAATTAGCTCCCCCAATCTGGTCATTACCCTCTGTACCATAGCTACCTCTTAATTTGCCAAAGCTTAACCATTTCTGATCTTTAAGAAACGTTTCATCTGAAAATATCCAGGCAGCGCCAACAGCGCCAAAATTACCAAATCTTCTATCGGGCCCAAAATTGGATGACCCATCCCTTGTGAGGGTAGCATTTAATATGTATTTATTATCCCAGGCATAATTCAACCTTGAAAATAGTGAAACATATTTGTAGGTGGAGCTTGTACTTGTTTGCCTATAAAATGTTCCTGCCGAGCCATAATTACTTAATAATGCATCAGATGGAAAATTAGTTGCCGCCACAGAATAGGGCTCATTATATTGGGTTTCCTGCCAGGTTCCACCAACTAATGCTGTTAATTTCCCTTTTCCAATCATCATATTATAGTCTATTTGTGGCTCAAGGTTATAGGTTGTTGTTATGTCATCAAAATATTCTCCTATGCTTTGAGCATTGTAAGCAGGGTTAAAACTGTCATCAGGAAATAATAATTTTTGATTAAGTTCTATTCTATTGCCACCTCCGTTTACTTTAACCTGCAGATTGGGCAATATGCTGTAGCTGATAGCGGCATTTATTATCAGATTATCTGTAACCGCTAAAAAAGACTGATTAAGCGTTGCATAAGGGTTGCTAAATCCTCCACCATAATACAAACCTCCGTTGAGATATAAAGGATAATTGGGCGGCAGCATAGTGCTGAGGTTGGTATAATCAGTTCCATATATAGTATTATTTTCCTTTGAATAAATTGTACTCATATCAACTTTTAATTTCCCATCCGCAGAAGTATGATCCACTTTCATGTTTAAAGCCCCATGTTCGTCATGTGAGTCACCAGGTTGTACAGTAGTTTCATGATGGAATGTACCGCTTAATAAAAATGTGGTCAATTTATCGCCGCCTGATATGGAAGTGTTAATGTCGGTTTGATGCGCTGTTCCACCAATCAGCATCTTTTCGTAATTGGTATTATCTGTTTGGCTCCATAGTGTCAAATCTGGTGCATTTTCTTCGGTCGGCGTGATGCCATCAGCAGCAAATGCCTGGCGGCGAATTGTCAGATATTGTGAGGTATTTAACAATGGAAGCATACGAGATACGTTACCTATACCGGTATAACCATTTATATTTAACCTGGCTTTACCAGCTTTGCCTTTTTTAGTAGTGATGAGAATCACCCCGTTTGCACCCCGGGAACCATAGATGGAAGTAGCATCAGCGTCTTTTAACACATCAATACTTTCAATATCTTGTGGATTGATCAGATTCATTGGGTCACTTCCCCCATTAGGCTGTTGACCTGTGCCGCTGCCATTGGGAATTTGGTTATTAACCGGTTCCCCGTTAAATGGAACACCGTCAATAATATATAACGGAAGTGAACCAGCCTGTATTGAAGTTGCTCCACGGATTTGCACGCTTACAGGCGCACCGGGCAAGCCTGATGATTGCTGAACAAAAAGCCCCGGCACAAGGCCCTCCAATGCTAACATTGGATTATCAATTGGCTGCCTTTCTATAGCATCGGCTTTTACTGTCGTAACGTCTCCTGTATTTAAGCGTTTGGTGGTATTATAATATCCTTTAACAACGGTTTCATCAAGCACTTTTGAAATCAGCTTCATTGCTATGGTTAGCTGTATATTCTGATTCTGGATCTTTGTTTCTTTAATGTATGGTTCGTATCCTATAAATGAAACCTCCAGCTGATACTTACCGTTGGGAATATCAGTTAAAATAAACGAACCATGGGTATCAGTTACCACTGATTTATTTAATTTCCTGATAAATACAGTTGCGCCAATCAATGGCTCGCCCTTTTCAGATGTTACTGTACCGGTTATTTGGGGTATTGCAGCGGATGCAGTTGCTTCGGTTATAATCTTTTGTTTTATAACTATGGTTTTGTCTTCGATTTCATAGCCTAAGTCGGTACCATTAAGGCATTTGTCTAATACATCGCTTAAATCTGAATCGTTGAAATTAGCGTCAACCTTAGCATCTCCATTTAATTTATCAGGCTCCCATATTACGTTATAGCCTGTTTGTTTTCGGATCTCTTTAAAAATATTAGTTATTGTACTCTGGCGTTTTTTAAGCGTAAGTTTTTGAGCAAAACCAGCTGCGCTTACTTGCATTATCGCGATAATCAGGAATAATGTCGTCAGTTTCATCACCAATAATAGTTGCTTTAGACAGCCGGGTGGCTGACATAAAATTTGCGTAAATTTTTTGTACATTTGATTGTTGGGTTTAATCTGTAAATAGGTTATCACACATAAAATATTCGACAGTGGACCAAACATTTGCCAGTGGTGTTGCAAGCGCTACTGGTTTTTTTTGGACTGTCGTGAGCATAGATCTTTACTTCGTCACTTCAATCCTCCTTCCTGTAATTTTAAAATGAACAGACCCGGTTAGTGCCAGCTTACTTAATACCTGTGAGGCATTACTAAAGCGTGAAACTGAACCACTGAATAATTTGTTCTGCAAGCTTTGGTCCTTGAATACTACATCAACATTATACCAGCGGCTCACCTGGCGCATAATGCCGGCTAAATTTTCGTTATTGAACATAAACAGGCCTTCTTTCCAGGCAATAGCCTCTTCCATATCTGCATCTTTAACAGCAATGTTTGAGCTTGTTGATTTTATAGATGATTGCTGTCCGGGTTTGAGTATTACGCTTTTTGTACTGTTTGCTACCTTTACACTACCTTCTAATAAAGTAGTGATCATTGGTTCGCCGTCATATGCACTGATATTAAAATGAGTGCCCAGGTCTTCAATAACTTTATCATGATTAACTACTCTGAATGGCATTTGCAGATCATGTACCACTTCGAAATAAGCCTCGCCACTAATCAGCTCAACTTTTCTTTCGTTGCCGATAAATCGTTCCGGGAATATTAAAGTGGTAGCCGTATTTAATACTAACTGGCTGCCATCTGCTAGTTTTAACCGGCAGATCTTGGCACCTGCAGGCACCTGGAGCGTATCGTAAATAATTTTATCTGCTGCCCCTGTTTGTGTTGAATATTCTACAAGCCCGTTATTGGTTTTATTAATAGATGTGTTTCCTTGTCGGGCTATAAGGCCGTTACTTGTGCTATCTAAAATAATAGTTTTACCACCGCCTATTTTCAGAATTGCTTTACCTGTACCCGGAGCAATATCATGCACCAGGTTTTGAGCAAGCCTTACAGGAGTATGTTTTTTTAGTATTAAATAAGCTCCGGCTCCTAAACAAATTAGTATCGACGCGGCCGCTGCTATACGTGGCCATAGCCTTGTTATTTTTTTGCTTTGTTTTATTGACAGGTGCTGCCACATTTCAACACTTACAGATTCAAGTTCAGCAACTGAAAAATCGGGATCATTAACAGATTCAAAATTTTGAATCCAGTTTAATAACAGATCGATTTCCTCTTCGGTTGCTTTTCCTTCTTTGTACTTGTTTATTAATATTTTCGCTTCGTTATTTTGCATAATTTCAAGGGAATTATCCTTAATATATGCCTAAGACGAATAATTGAATGCCAAGGGTGAGATGAAATGAAATTATTTTAAAGAAACTGTGAATAAGCAGTTAAATTTTCATCAAAAGAACCAAAAAAGTTAATAGTCCGAGCCTAACACGCAATATTTTTAACGCATTTTTAATCTGACTTTTTACTGTTTCTTCAGAAATACCTAATTGTTCGGCTATCTCTTTATGACTTAGATGATCTTTTCTGCTCAATTCAAAAACAACTCGCATTTTTGATGGCAATGCCGTGATTTCCCGCTCAATTATTTCAGATAGTTGTTTTTCGCGAACCAGATGATCGGTAGTATATCTATTTTCATCGAGAAAGTGCTGTAAAGAATCGATATACTTATTAGCAGTTTTAAGATGTATAAAATGATCCAATATTTTATGGTGAACACAGGTATAAAGATAACCTGCCAGGTTTGTCTTCACTTCAAAGTTTTCCCGCCTGTCCCATATCATGCTAAAAACTTCTTGGATTACATCTTTTGCCTCTTCGCGATCGGGTAGCTTTTTAAATGCGTGGATGAATAACAGGCTGTTATACCGCTCATAAATTTCTTTAAACGCATTTTCATCATTCAGCTTTAGCAAGCCGGTTAATTCAGCATCAGAATAAGAGCGGTATCCTTTCACTTTGTTATCTAATCAATCTCTAAGATAGTATAAAATAGTGAAAAAAACTTAAAGTACCGCCTTTAAAGATGCTTGATCTGGAATGGTAAAGTATATGCTTTAGGCAGCTGAAAATATTTATTTTCTTTAAAAATCAGGGGCTTTGAATCTGCTATTTCCCCAAAATCTGTTATAAATTGGTTCGGGTATTGTACCATAGGGCTATTTGAGGAAAAGTTCAAGTCAAAAAACGGTATAAATTTGCCTTATTTTAAAAATCACCCTAAATCGGTAAAATCGGCTTTAGATCTCATAAAATATATAAAATCAATCACTGCAGGTAAACTAAAGCATTTGTTGCTGGTGCATTGAATAGTTACCTCATAATAATACCTTGATTAAATGACGAATTTAGGTTAGTTCGCATATATAAAACTATATCTCACACTGTTTGTCTTTAAATTAATGCCCGTATCTAAATAAATCAATGAAAAAAAACTCACAGTTACCTCTCGATGGTATGATTGCCGTTGTAACAGGCGCTGAATCTGGAATCGGGCAGGCTATTGCCGCGGAACTTGCACAATTAGGTGCTATTATAGCCATTAATTACTATAAAGATAAAGCAGCAGCCACAAAAACCTTGCAAATGGTAAAGAAAAATGGCGGCAATGGTAAAATCTATCAAGGGGATGTTTCTGATTATAAACAGGTACAGGATCTCTATCAAAAAGTCACTAAAGAATTGGGTATACCTTACATTCTTATTAATAGCGCAGGCATAAATTCTTCTGGTATATATGCCGTTGATATGGATATTGAAATTTTCGACAGGGCATTAAAGACCGATCTTTACGGCACATTTTACCACTGTAAAGAATTTATCGCTATCCGGAAAGCCGCAGGCGGTAAAGGTAAAATAGTAAATATTTCCTCCATACACGAAGATGTCGCACATGCTGGCGGTGCCGAATATTGCGCAAGTAAAGGTGGTGTCCGAAATTTGACCAGGGTGCTCGCGCTGGAGATATCATCCATGAAAATCAATGTTAACAACATCGGGCCGGGGATGATCCTTACGCCAATGAACGAAAAGGTCATAGATGATCCGAAAGCCTTAAAAAAGGCCATCAAACATATTCCGCTTGATCGTGCAGGTAAACCTGAAGAAGTAGCAAAACTGGCTGCGTATCTCGTTTCGGAAGACGCGGCTTATGCTACCGGCCAGACTTTTTTTCTTGACGGAGGATTGAAAATAAATATAGGGCAAGGCGCATGAGTAATTATAGGTTAGTAAAAAAAGAGGTCCTCCAATTAGAATGTTCAGTTCCTTTAAAGGGTATGTATAAATTAAGTCCGTTTGTTTGGAAAGAAAAGGACGTATACCGCATGCTGGTACGGGCTGTTAATCCTTCCGACGACCCTACCCAAAAGGTTGCGCGCATATTTTATGGTGAGTCAAAAGACGGTATGAATTTTAAAATGGATGATGGCCCGGTGATAGCGCCCGGCATAGCCACCATTAGCAAAGATGGCGTTGAAGATCCTACCGTGGTTCAAACCCCCTTTGGTTATTTGGTTTATTACACCGGCTGGAACCTTACCGAGCAACGCGGTGAATTGTTACTGTCGAAAGGTGAAACCATACATTCGCTTGAATATACCGGTGAGGCCTTAGTTTCACATGAAAATTACCGTAACCCTAAAGAGGCAACCGTAGCACAGCTCAAAAATAAGCGTTGGGCGCTCTTTTTTGAATTTGCCAGAGATGGGCACTCCAAGTTGGGAAAAGCAACCAGCGCAGCCCCTGAAGGCCCCTGGAATATTGATGAAGAATTTATAAAAACGCGCGAAGGCTCCTGGGATTCATACCATTTAAGTACAGGGCCTATGCTGCAGGACTCTAAAAACGAAACGGTGATGTTTTACAATGGGGCTAATCCGGATGCACACTGGCGCATTGGCTGGGTTACCATGGACGACAACGGACATGTTAAACAACGATGCGAAGATCCTTTAATCACCCCGCCGCCAAATAAAGGTGGTGATGTTGATATTGCTTTTGCCGCTTCGGCTATATTACAGGATGATAATATGATATGGCTTTATTACAGTTGTGAGGATACAGAGCCTTTAAGGGCGGTGATCGAGATATTGGACGATTAATGAATTTGCGCCCAAGCATTTTCTAATCCTGTTCTTGATCGCCGGATCACCTCGTTCAGATCAGTTTTATAAAGCGAATCGTCCACATCTTGTGAAAATATCTCTACCGAGCAGGCACCTGTGTATTTGGTTTCGCGCACAATTTGGAGCAATTTACCTATGGGCATAATTCCATCACCAGGTACCAGCCGATCCCCGGAAGACTGGGGCGTACGCCAGTCGCTTACCTGCAGCACAAAGATGCGGTCTGCGGCGCGCCTTATTTCTTCTTCAATACTCGCATTTTGCCAGATGTTCCAAAAGTCGAGACAAAGCCCTACATTATCTCCGTTTACGGCATCAATTATTTCCATTGCCTGGGCTATTGTCCAAATGGCCGATTCGGTGTTCATCGAAGATGCATTAAGGGGTTCTAAAGCCAGGCTTACACCATGATCTGCAGCAAACCCCGCCAAATCCTGCAATTCACGAACAGTAGTTTTAACCATCGCGTCAATATTACCTTTTTCAGGTGCGCCGGTATTTAATATGAACGGGCATCCGGCGGCAAATGGCGAAAGGCGCTCAATGCTGGAACGCAGCCTTGATATGCGTTTGTTCAGGCTCCTGGGTTCGGGTGTCATTTGGCTTGATCCAAAAGTTCGTACCAGCGGCTGTATGGCACTGATACTTAAGCCGGAATTGGATATCATGGCCATCTGCTCCTTGTACCGCTCACTATCGAGTTTTTCTTCGCAAATTTCTATCATAGTTATGCCAAGCTCAGCGTAACGCATGATGTCCTGTTCAAAAGTCCAGGGTTGGGTAGTGAATTCGCTTATCGCAATAGGAAAGGGAAATGGCTGACAGTTGTTGTTATTTTTCATAGGATTAATTTTCTGTTTTTACAGGTGTAAAATATTTTTTTGTCTTAACATAAAGCACTTCTCCTACAAGCATACCCATTACAGGTGCTGTGCAATAAAGCCAAAAAGACTTCCAATCACCCGCTACAATAGCAGAAGCAAATGTGCGGGCAGGATTCATGCTCATGCCGCTGTATGGTGCCTCAAATGTGATGAATATCGTAATCAGGGCAGAAACGGCATAAGGCGTATACCTGTCCCAACTTTTCCTGATGCCCATAAATAACACAACGGCAATCAATAAAAACGAAATAAGAAACTCCAGCGTAAAGGCAATCCATATCCCGGATTTGCCCGGAACAGTAACTACATAATTCACATCAGGATAGGCCATCCAAGTTGGAAAAAGCACAGCAACCACGTAAACACCCAGGCTGCCCCCAATTAATTGGAAAATTGTATAACCAATAGCATCAGTAAAACCGATATCACCCAGCCTGTAACGGATGAGTGTAACTGCCGGGTTTATATACGCGCCAGACTGTTTGCCAAATTTAGAAGTGAAAATGTATAAGGCTGTAAGCCCCATAGCTAACCCCACTAAAAACCGGCGTACCAATGCAGAAGTAATGAGGTGCCGAAATGGAAGGCCGGGGTATTGCAAAACTGCATCAAAAAATCCGGCCGAGATCATAAACAGCCCTAAGCCGCGTGCCTCGTCAAGATATTTTTTTAGTTCTGTTTTCCAATTTTTTTCCATGGAATTCACTTACCATGCCTTTAATTTTTCTATCAAATGGTTGCCTACACGCAATGCATTGGCCATAATGGTTAACGAAGGATTGACTGCGCCGATAGATGGGAAAAAGCTACCGTCTACCACATAAAGATTGTCGATTTCGTGCGTTTTGCAATTCGTATCTAAAACGGAAGTTGCCGGATCATCACCAAACCGGGCTGTACCTACTTGGTGAGCCACACCGGCTAAGGGGATATCTTTGCTCAAATAAATATCATGCGGAATAAATACATGTTTCGCGTCGATCTTTGCCAAAACATCTTTCCAGGTGTCGATTAGCCGGTTAAAGCCTTTCATATTATTCTCTGTGTAATCAAGGTGAATTTGCCCGTCAATTACTTCAACCCGATTTTCCGGTACAGGCAGATCCTCCCCGGTAAACCACCAGTCTACCGAATGGGTCGCCATTTCATTCAGCAAAACCCCGGGTGTAAAAAATGGTGCGTCGGGCGCAACCTGTTCCTTATCCGATTTTCCTAAAAGCTGCACATGCCCCATCGGGTAAGGAAAATCTTTATCGCCCCAATAGTAATCGTTACATGCCAGCGTCTTTTGAAACAAGGTGGGATTTTCTTTTAAGCTGATGCCCAACATGGCGGCGCTGTTATGCTTCATAAAATTACGGCCCACCTGGTCACTGCCATTTGCCAGTCCATTAGGATGTTGTTCATTGGCGCTCTTTAATAACAAGGCTGCGGAATTAATAGCGCCACAAGCTACTACTACAACGGCAGCCTTAAAAAGCACTAGTTCGTCCTTAACAGTTACTTCGATATGATCGATAGATTTACCATCAGCCGAGGTGATTAAACGCTCAACTTTGGCGTTGATTAATAAAGTGACGTTATCATTAGGCAAAGACGGCCGGACGCAATTGATATCCGCATCACTTTTCGCGTGGATCATACAAGGATAGCCATCGCAGGTATTGCAGCGTATGCATGGGCTGTTCAGCCGGTCGGCTTCATTCAGTTTAATGGCTATCGGCATATTAAAAGGTCGATGGCCGTCCCTGATAAGCGCATCATGTAGTTCCTGTATCCGGGGTTCGTGGCTTACAGGTGGATAAGAATAGTCTTCTGTCCGGAATGGCTCAGTAGGATCAATGCCCATTTTCCCATGTACCTCATAAAGCTTTTCCGCCTCAGTGTAATAAGGTTCAAAATCTGCGTAAGTTAAGGGCCAGGCCGGGGAAATACCTCCCTCATGCTGTATCTCTTCAAAATCACGCTCTCTTAGCCGAAACTCGGCAGCGCCGTAAACTTTGGTATTACCGCCTACCCAATAGCCAGTACCCGGATGCAGATCCTTGCCCTGTTTGGTTTTCCATACTTCTTTGGTATGATACCTTTCATCCTGGAATACTGCTTTGCTATCCCAGTTGGCCTTTTCACGTGGGAGGAAGCCACCTCTTTCCAAAACCAAAATCCTTTTTCCTGTATCTTTAAGTTTGTGTAATAATGTACCTCCACCGGCTCCTGTGCCGATGATAATAAGATCGTAGATTTCCATAAATTTATTTAATGATTAGCCGAACGACAAATTCTTTGATTTTCAATAATGTACATTGAATAGACAGGTGAAGTAATCTTATGTTTGAGTAAACCATTGGTATTATAGCAACAGATACCTGGAGTTTAAATTAACACCCCCTAAAACAGGGGGTGTTAAAAAAACAAACTATTAAACAATAAAAACTTTGTAACTATTATTTAGAGGGTTGCGGGGCTTTCCCGATCAATCCCATAAACTGATCCAGTTTAGGTGTTATAATGATCTGCGTCCTCCTGTTTTGCGACTTTCCAAAATCGGTACTATTATCTGCTACCGGGTTATATTCACCTCGCCCGCCAGCGGTCATCCGTATAGGAGTAACATTATAAGTATTTTGCAAAGCCTGTACAACCGATGAAGCCCGCAGACAGCTCAAATCCCAGTTATTGCGGATATTGGGCTGCGAAATAGGCACGTTATCGGTATTACCTTCAACCAGCACATCATAGTTTGAATAATCATTAATGATTTTTGCAACTTTACTTAATATAGAACCCGCGTTTGGTGAAATCATATAACTTCCGGACTGATACAGCATATTGTCTGCCAGCGAAATGTAAACAACGCCTTTTAATACCTTTATGTCCACGTCTTTCATTTCATCCGGACTTAATGAACGTGTTAGGTTGGTCGTCAGGATCATATTAAGGGAATCACTTTTATTTTTAAGTTCCACCAGGTGCTGAATATATTTATCTGAGGCGCTGATCTGATCTGCCAGTTTCGCAATATTCGCACCACCCTGGTTGTTGCCAGCAAGGCATTGATTAAGCGAGTTTTGTAATCCTGCCGCATTCGCTTTTGCCTGTGCAAGTTCGTCTTCTATACTTCTTGCATGTTCGCGTGAGCCAGTAAGTTCCTGTTGGGTAATTTGCCAACTTTGTTTCAGGTTACGGTTGGTATCTATTGAACGGTTGTAGTTTCCCTGTAGTTCTGCATATTTTTTATTGCTTACGCAACCTTGGTTAAGTATTGCGGTTGCTGCCAAAATGATGCCCGGCAGCCAAAATTTAATTTTCATACGGTTAAAATTTGAAAAAAATGATCTGTTTCTGTTAGCTAATTTGCAGCTAATAGCTGCTGTTAAATTGAAGTAACTTCGCTAAAAGCGATCATTGATCAAATTCGGAAAGTCCGGAGGTAAAGGTAGGAGTACTGCTTATTATAAAATAAGCAGCTGCTTAATGGTAAAAAAAGTCTCCTGGTACCGATTAAAAAAAGGCCTGAAAAAGCTATCAGCAGAAGCCCTATAAATTTTACCGGACTATATTGATCATCGTCCAAAAAACATTTGTCAGCCAGCCGGGAAAAGTTAATGGTATGCTCACTACGTTCAACTGAATTTCGCCTGGCGCTAAATCCGAAATATGCTATGACGTTAGCTGCTAAGTTTAGACTACGGGGAACAAAAAAAATGCTGGAAAGTGCATAAAATAAATAAACAGTCGAAAATAACAGCGCTATCGATTTAAAGAATATATGCGATTTTAACCTGTTCATTGGCTTAAAGCAGCAACGTGTAGTTATATGATGAACGTTTTTACTAAGAAAATATTCCAACGATTATAACATTTAACAGAATTTAACTTTAAAAACAATTTACAACGCTATAGGTTAAACAATTGGGTGAATAATTAATGCCCTTAATTTTATTATGATAAATTTCATCAATAATCTGCCGGAAAAAGTAATCGGTATCGAAGTAACGGGCGATATTTCTAAAGAAGAATATGATACCAAGGTAGTACCCCGTATAAATGAATTAGCTAAACGCCAGGGCGAGATAAACTACCTCATCGTGTTAAAAGCTGACATATCGGCTTTTGATGCGGGTGTTTGGTGGGACGACTTTAAAATGGCGCTGAACCATTTTACTAAATGGAACAAAGTGGCTATCGTTACTGACCATGAAATGATCAAAGCCATCACCCACCTGTTTGGCTTTGCTTTCCCTGGAGAACATCAGACCTTTAAGTTAGCTGAATACGATGAGGCGTTGAACTGGGTATCTGTCTAATGTCACATGGCTTCCTTAATATCTCTTTTGATTAGCCACCAGTTTATAGGATAGGCCGTTAAAAACCGAAGAGCATGGGATCTGCATCATGAACCAAAATATTGGGCCAGTAACCGGTATTTTATAGCCAAAAATTACGAAGATACAACTGACATCCAGCCATACATCCCGATCTGCCAGCAGGTAAGGGAAAGTGTATCTGCTTTTAATGCCGCCGCCATAGCAACCCCCGGTGAAATTTTGCGCATAGGTTTGATAGCAGAGTATTGAAAAAGGATACCAATTAAAAAGGCAAAAACAAAATCTATGGTCCAGGTGCCCGCGAGTTTACTGCCAAATACCGTAACATCGCTAATAGGAGCGTTTCAGCGAGAATATCTCCTATGGTGCAGCCAGTGCCACAATGCAACGCGCCTATGGCTACGCTTTGCCAGAATGGCTGTTCTTATAGCCTGATCCCACTAATCCTAATATATTGCGGTGCTCCCCTTCAAATTGAAACTCTTTATCAAAAGTATCTGGGTCCAGGATAACGTTGGTGAGATTTTTGTATTTCCAGTCGCCTAAGCCAAAAAATGGGAATTATAGTGCTGGACGCAATGAGTACTTTATCGGTATCGGATTTCTATTCCTACGCCTTCGATGTTTACTTCCTGCAAAAATTCACCAACAAGATTTTCAAACCTGTTTTTTCATTGTCGCTCAACCTTTGATAATAGCCGACCCTGGCGGACAGCACCTGCTTGTAATTGGCCCTATCCTTTCTATCGGGTATGGTGATCTTTTTTCTTTTGCGAAGCAGAAGCAAGGATAACAATGCTATGACAATAACCGCGAGTAGTATATATATCATGATGTATAGTGTTATTTGACTTTCCGGCTCTTTAGGAATGCAACTATAGCATTAAGCTCTTTTTTACTTAGGATTCCGCCGTAAGCGGGCATATTGCTGCCGCCATTTACGATCCTGATCGTCATATCGCCGGTAGAAAGCCGCAGCGCCACATCCGATAATTCCGGGCCTTTCAGTCCGCCCTGGTCATTGATCTGGTGGCAAAATAGGCAGCCCTTTTTGTAGAAAAGAACAGAACCGGCAATTACTATAGTATCTGATGAATGAACATTTTTAGCGGTTAAGGGTTTAGCATCGAATGCAGGTGACCACGGAGATCGCTCCCCTAAAAGGAATAAACTAAATACGAAAACGATGACGCAGACTGAGCCAAATACGGCCCATGGCCTGCGTATGGGATGACGCTCGCCTTTATTGGAAACAAAGGGTAAAGCTAATAATATCAATATGGTCAGTCCCGGCCCAATAATGATCATATAAGATTCGATC
>Ga0302303_10000162_pt1 | contig 71249 bp, 73 predicted proteins | sample III_Palsa_E2_1_FD_194542 | JGI IMG/M metagenome (GOLD analysis project Ga0302303, IMG submission 194542) | Peat permafrost microbial communities from Stordalen Mire near Abisko, Sweden - III_Palsa_E2_1 | ecosystem: Environmental > Terrestrial > Soil > Palsa > Peat permafrost | place: Sweden...
AAAGTCAGTCATGAATTTTTTTATTAATATCGGTGAATATAAAGATGAGCTAACAACCCTGATGAATGAAGAGTTTCATTTGACTGGAACCTAAAACTCGATTGCGATGGGTATAACATAAGGTATAGCATTAGGTTGCTCAGGGAGAGAATATAAGTGATGCTCCAAGTCCTGAAGGTCCATTTCAAGATTAGTTGGAATAGAGTAACCTACCAAATGAAGATTATTAACTGCAAAGTCAGCAAATTTTCTACCTCTAGGGTCAACAATATAAGCTTCTTTTACATTCCATTCTTTAGGTACTGTCCAATCAAAAACTTGTGTGCCACTTGGAACTTCATGTATTTCAATACCACTGCAAACTGTAGATAATATTTCCAAAGTTTGCCTCGTCCCATTGCCAGTAATACTGCGATTCAATGGCCAAAGAGTTTTTGCTAACTCGTAGATTTCATGTCCTATCATTATTGCCTCTCAAAATCTAATAATTCAAATCTTCTGCCTAAAGTTTGTAACTTTTCATCCACTTTAATTCTACTTGACTCATTAAGTAACGCTAAAGGCTTAGTTTTCATTATATCACCCCAAATACTAAAAAGATCCCTAGCCTTAATCGCAAATACAGAATTGCAATTTTTACCATAAATAATGACCTCTTCTTCCATCAATCTTCTAAAAAGTAAATCCCAATCATACTCAAGCGCCATCCCTAACGGACGAACATGAAAACGAACAGCAGCATTTTTTACATTGCCACCTTCAATTATTTCACCATAAAATGACTTGTCATATCGATATACAGGAGGGCCAAATTGAGACTCAATGAAATGAATAAATGTACAAGAATTAATCTGTGTTCCGTAAAATATAATAGTACCATCGTTTTTAAAAATATAATCGAACACAGATCCGTTTAAAAACGGATACTCATGATACTGGCTTATTAAACTTTTAATCTTAGTCAAAAATGAAAAGATTGGGGTCTTGGTTCTATCTAAGATGCGATTATTTAAAACATAATTGGTTATTCTACCAACCTGACTTATAGTCTCCAAGACATCAAACTTGCGTGAATGCGGAAAGTCATAATTAAATGAAGGAAAAATTAGATTTTCAATACCAAAACAATTTGAAAGTATTTTCATATGTTCATTCAGGACATCAATTTTAACAGAGCTATTTTTTACAATGGGTTTAATAAGAGAGGAAGTTTTAGATACATCGCAATGTATTAAATATGGTCCTTTGATATTTTTTAAATCAATATCTAACATTTAACTGTACCTTCAATGATAAATTCAAACTATCCTTGCTTCATGGCTTTAAATCCATTTTTTGCAATCAAGATTATTTATGGCGTTCTTAGCTGCATCATTACACGCTATATTGTCAAGAGTTCATAAAACGTTGATTTTTATTGATGCCGGAGAGAGGAATCGAACCCCCGACCTACTGATTACGAATCAGTTGCTCTACCAACTGAGCTACCCCGGCCTATTGCATTGTTAAGCCGCAATTATAAGGCCATGCTTGCAAGAAACGCAAACCTTCTGCCATACTATTGAACCGTAAAAATCAAATATAGGTCAAAATAAACCAAAATGAAAAATGTATCAGGATTCTCTTTAATAGAAGTATTAGCCGCAATGACCATAGTCATGACTTTAAGTTTTATTGGCATCCCCTCTTACAAAAACTATATGTTAAAAGGTAAAGTGATGGAGGCTCTTACCGTTGCTGAGCCTATAAAGCTTTTAGTGGCTAATGAATTAATGCATGGTAGCTCACAAGCTACACTTAATAATACCGCACTACATTTAGCCCCCTGGGAAAGGCCTGCACATTCAGTCATTACAGATATTCAAATAGTTGCGGGCGTTATTCAAATATCTTTAGATGTTGCAAATTTTGGTGTGGCAGAAGCCAATGCAGCATCTACTTTAAGCCTACATTTTACCCCACACATTTCAGTAAATGACCTACTGAACTGGAATTGTAGTGCCCATACCAGCTTGGTTGATGCTGATAAATTTTTGCCGAAAGTATGTCCAATCGCAACCCGTGCAAATACAGATTAATTAACAGCATTTAATTAATTTTTTCTACCCATTATGTAATTAATCCTGACTTATGCTATATCTTAAAAGTATTAGGACATATTAATAGACCTAAGGCGCTAAATTTTTTGAATTCGGCAAATTTTAAGTACTGTGTGGAGATTTAAGATGGATGGGATTGAATTAGATAAAAATCGTAAAGGTTTCTCGTTAATCGAATTGATGATTGTAATTGCAATTCTTGGTATTTTAGCAGCAATTGCAGTGCCTTCTTATCAAGGTTATATGATTAAATCAAGAGTTTCAGAATTAATGGATGTAGCGAATGTTTTGAAAACCTCAGTCAGTGAATATATAATGGCAAACCAAGGTGCCAAGCCTATTACTAATGCGGCAGCAGGACTGGCTCCTCCTACTGATTCTTCTTGGACTGCTAGCGGCAACGTCGCAAGTGCCTGGGTAGATAGTGGTGGCACAGGTTCAGTAAGCGTAAAAAGCAACAAAACCGGTATAGTACTTCCTACACTTAATGACACTGTCACTATAGTATTAACTCCTACGGCAGCCGTAGGCGGCCCAGGCTCCATCACTTGGACGTGTGGATCCTTAAATGCGGCCGGTGCGGTAAGCCCTTATGCTCCCTCGGTATGCCGTACTTTAGGGACTGCATATGGTGTACCTGCTAGCTAAATTTGGATTTTTCCTATCAAAAGGGGCTTTGGCCCCTTTTTTATATGTATTTTTTATTTAATTAGCTAAACTTAAAATATATATTTATAAAGGTAAAATAATGTCCGAAGAGTTTGCCCCAAAACCAGTGATTGGAGGCCTGGGAAGAAAGCTAATACAAGCTAAGCTCTTAAGCCAGGAACAAGCACTAGAAGCTACAGAAGCCGCTTTTAAACAAGAAAGGGCCTTTATAAGCTATGTGGTTGCGAATGGCTTAGTAGATTCAACTGCTATAAGCCAAATCGCTTCACAAGAATTTGGTATACCTTTATTTGATTTAAGTAGTTTTGATAATACTTTTCTACCGCGTGACCTTATTAAAGTACAAACAATTAATAAATTTCATGCCTTACCGCTATTTCAAAGAGGAAATAAACTTTACGTTGCTATTTCCGATCCGACCAATCAACAAGCTTTAGAAGAGGTAAAATTTCAAACGCGGTTAGTGACAGAAGCAATATTAGTCGAAGAGCATAAATTAAGCTCTGTCATTGGAAATTATGTTTCAAAAGCAGAACTCGCTTCTCTAGGCAGTTTAGAAGATGCAAGCTACGACTCTATAGATATCGAATCAGATGAATCAGATAAAACTGGTACAGGAACTAAAACTGATGACGACGCTCCAGTCGTTAAATATATTAATAAAGTATTACTAGAAGGCATCCAGCAAGGTGCTTCAGATATCCATTTTGAACCTTATGAAAAAACTTATCGAATTCGTTTTAGACAAGACGGCATGTTATTTGAATATGCAAGTCCCCCTGCCAATTTAGCTCCACGCATTTCGAGTAGATTAAAAGTGCTCTCCCAGCTGGATATATCAGAGCGCAGAGTCCCTCAAGATGGTCGTTTTAAAATGCGTTTAAGTAATAATCGTGCTATCGATTTTCGTGTAAGTACTTGCCCTACTTTGTTTGGTGAAAAAGTAGTGATGCGAATTCTAGATCCAAGCAGTGCACAAATGGGCATTGATGCTTTAGGGTATGAAGAATTCCAGAAAAAATTTTTCTTAGAGGCCATAGCCAAGCCTCAGGGTCTAGTTTTAGTAACCGGACCCACGGGAAGCGGCAAAACGGTATCACTCTATACGGCATTAAATATTTTAAATACCATTGAAAATAATATTTCTACTTGCGAAGATCCGGTAGAAATAAATTTACCGGGAATTAATCAAGTTAATATTAATAATAAAGCAGGTTTAAACTTTTCTACTGCTTTACGTGCTTTTTTACGCCAAGATCCAGACATCATCATGGTAGGTGAAATCCGTGACTTAGAAACCGCAGAAATTGCGGTAAAAGCAGCGCAAACGGGACATTTAGTATTATCTACTTTACATACTAATAGTGCAGCCGATACCTTAAGTAGGCTCATCAGCATGGGAATACCTTCTTACAACTTGGCAACCTCAGTTACTTTAATTATTGCGCAGCGCTTGGCACGCAAACTTTGTGCAGCCTGCAAAACCCCTATTACTTTACCAGCAGCGGCTTTAAAAGAAATAGGATTTTTAGAAGAAGAATTTGCTGAATTGAAATTATACGCGCCGCATGGTTGCGCCAGCTGCAAAGGCGGCTATAAAGGTCGGGTAGGCTTATATGAAGTCATGCCAATCACAGAAAGTATTGCACAATTAATTATGCAAGGGGGAAATGCTATCGATATTTCCAATCAAGCCATTAAAGATGGCATTTGGCTCTTGCGTAAATCCGCTCTCCACAAACTGAAAACAGGGTTAATTAGCATTGAAGAAGTCTCCAGGGTAACTAAGGAATAATCATTATGACGGATACTAACAATAACCCAATATCTACTAAAGTAGTGGTCGCACAAACTTTTGAATATTCGTACAAAACGCGCAGTGGCACCACAAAAAAATCTGAGATAAATGCCATTTCTCTTTCCGTTGCGAAATTAATGCTGAAGCAACAAAATATTATTCCCACTAAGATAAAGAAAAAAAGTGAACCTTTTTTCAAAAAAACCAATAATTTTAAAAAAGTAAAAGCATTAGATATTGCTTTATTTACAAGACAAATGTCTACTATGGGGATTGCAGGGATTCCGTTGGTACAATCTTTTGCCGTCATTGCAGAAAGTACTGAACATTCAGGCATTAAACATCTCGCCGAAGAAATAAAGCGTGATATTGAAAGCGGCAGTTCTTTTTCGCAAGCTATAAAAAAAATGCCTGCCTATTTTGATAACTTATTTTGCAGCTTAGTAGAAGCTGGCGAGCAATCGGGTAGTTTAGATGAAATGTTATTAAGAGTTGCCATTTACAAAGAAAAAATGGAAACTCTAAAACGTAAAATTAAAAAAGCTATGTATTACCCGATAACGGTATTATTTATTGCTTTTATTGTAACTTTAATTCTATTATTAAAAGTAGTACCCACTTTCAAAACTCTCTTCTCAGGTTTTGGCGCAGATTTACCAGAGTTTACTCTTTTTATATTAAGCATTTCAGATTTTTTACGTGAAAATTTCATAATGTTTTCCATTGGAATATCTGCTTTAACGGCAACTGTAATATATGCGCATAGGCATTCCCCAAATTTTCGAGAAGCCCTACAACGTTTTAGCTTAAAAATTCCTGTATTTGGCCCCCTACTCCGTAAAACGGTTATTGCACGTTATGCTCGTACTTTATCTACTACATTTGCAGCAGGTGTGCCCTTAGCGGATGCTCTAGGAGCTATCGCCCGTGCTACGGGTAATGTGGTATTTTATAATGCTATTATTGACATTAAAAAAAGTGTAACGAATGGGCAACAATTAAAAGTTGCCATGAAAAAATCTGGAATATTTCCTGCGCTGGTTATTCAAATGGTAGGCATTGGCGAGGAATCAGGTACTTTAGAGGAAATGTTAGGCAAAGTAGCCAATATCTATGAAGAAGAGGTAGATTCAGCAGTTGATGGCTTAACCACTCTCTTAGAACCTTTCATTATGGTAATCTTAGGGATTGTAGTGGGTAGCTTAGTAGTTGCCATGTATTTACCCATCTTTAAAATGGGATCGGTAGTGTAATATGTTTACTGTTATTATGACTTTTTTAGGGCTTATAGTAGGTAGTTTTTTAAATGTAGTAATCTGTCGTTTACCTTTAATGCTTGAAAAAAATTGGCGCCAAGAATGCAGTTTATTACTGGGATTAAGTAACCCCATCAATGCGCCTAATGAAGCCTTACGAGCATTTAACTTATTTGTGCCCCGTTCACATTGCCCACAGTGCAAACAAACTATACGTGCTAAAGATAATATCCCTGTGCTAAGTTACCTTATACTAAAAGGCAAATGTCGTTCCTGCGAGCGTGCTATTCCCATAATATATCCTTTTGTAGAAATATTAAGTGCTTGTTTAACGGGCCTCGTGGCCTACCAATTTGGTTTTACCGCTCAAGGTATTGCTGGAATGGTTTTTAATTGTACTTTCTATGATTGACTATAAGCATTTTATTTTACCCGATAATATCACTCTGCCCTTACTATGGACAGGACTTATTATGAATACGGTATGGAATGTATTTCAATCTGCACCCAATGCCATATTAGGAGCTGCTGTAGGCTATTTAAGTTTATGGAGCGTTTATTGGCTTTTTAAATTATGCACTGATAAAGAAGGCATGGGATTTGGAGATTTCAAATTACTAGCCCTATTGGGGGCATGGTTTGGCTGGCAAGCTATCCCTGGGATTCTTTTTTTATCTTCATTTATAGGCAGTGTAATTGGGCTAGGATTAATTTTATGCTGTGGTAAGAATAAAAACACCCCTCTCCCTTTTGGGCCTTATTTGGCTATAGGCGGTTATACTTATTTACTATGGGGACAGACTCTGACCGACTATTATTTACATCAATTGCGCATATCCTTTATTTTTTAGCATGCATTAAATAAGTTATTTAACAATCAAAGCTGTAATAAAAGAAATAATAATGTCTAGGCATTAACCAGTCCTCTCTAAATAATGTTATATTATATCCCTTATGAAATAGGTTATACGACAAAGAGAAAAACGTTGTGTCAAATTTTATTATCTATGAACACCCCTTAAACGAAAGAATTCGTCTTTTTTTGCGATTCGAATATTTTTACACTGAGGCATTATATTTTAAAAATGCAGCCTCTTTTTGGGAAGCCCATGCCAGTATTAAAGCTTTTTTAGAAATTTTAACGTTAAACGATAGACAAGATGTACGCTCTGAAATCACTAAAGAAATTGAGCGACAAATTGGGGTATTAACTCGTCTTAGCCAAGTACCTAACATTGATACTTCTCGATTGGAAAATACCTTAGAAAAATTACAAGATATCTCACAAAAATTGTATAAACCTATTATAAAATTTAATCCCATTATCAGAGATAGTGAATTATTGCAGACTATTCGGCAACGCAGCGCACTTGCAGGAGGAGCTACCGAAATAGATTTGCCCTGCTATAGATATTGGTTAAATTTAAGTTCTGCTCATAAATCCGAACAAATATCGCAATGGTTAAAAATATTTACAGACTTATTTAAGGCTGTTGACTTATTACTAACCCTGTTACGGGAAAGTGCAGTTTTTAGTCTGCAAGCTGCAAGCAAAGGCATATTTCAGAAATCTTTAGAATTACATAATCCTGCTCAATTAATTCGAGTTAAATTGAAAAATGAATATGGGGTGTATCCTGAAATTAGTGCCGGCAAACACCGAGTAAATATCCGTTTTTTACATGGGCGTGATCAGGGGCGGGCATTACCTGCTATAAAAGATTTTGATTTTGACTTAAGCTGCTGTGCAATCTAATATTTTTTTAAAATGAAGTTTTTTATAAAAAATAATACCCTGGAATGACGAAGAATAATTTGACCCAGATTACGCGTATAAATTTGTTAAATATAAAGTCTAAGTTTAGATTTGTCAAAGTATAGGAAAATTATTTTTAAGCATTTGATTTTTATAGCAATTATTTATCAAGTTATCAGATAATTGTATGCCAGGAGTTAAGAAAGAAGGCCAAATTCATTAGAAATTAAGATTTTTTGATAACAATATGGATAAATTACAACAAGACTGCCACTTTTATAATTAACTATAAAAAGTGGCGTCCCCAAGGGGAGTCGAACCCCTGTTATCGCCGTGAAAGGGCGGTGTCCTGGGCCTCTAGACGATGGGGACGCAGTATTTGTGGCTTATAGCTTTTAATACCTTGCTGGTGGAGCTAGGCGGGATCGAACCGCCGACCTCTTGCATGCCATGCAAGCGCTCTCCCAGCTGAGCTATAGCCCCAGATAGAGGAGAATAATAAACTCCTCTTATAAGGCTTGTCAACTATTTTTCGAAGCAATCCATTGTAGGGCTTTTTCTATCCGCGCCACCACTCTTTCTCGCCCTATTAGAGCAATTGTGATGTCGATAGAAGGCGAATTTACCCCTCCGGTTACCGCCACTCTTACCGGTTGTGCTAATTGGCCCAGTTTTGTATTGGCAGTCGTACTAGTGCTCAATAAAGCCTCATGCACTGCTTCTTTATGCCATATGGGGATAAGCTCAAGCGCAGTTTTGAAAGCTTGTAATAAGGGCTTTGCTTCTGGCGTTAAATGCTTAGCGCCGCTTTCGTTCTCGATGTTACATTCTTCATAAAAATAACGACTCTTTTCAGCCATTTCGAGGAGGGTTTTGGAGCGTTCTAAAAGAACTTGGGCTACTTCAATAAGCTTTGGCCCTGTAGCTAGGTTTAACCCTAATTTTTGCATATACACCTGTAAGAGTTCTGTAAGCTTTTCGAGCGGCAAGGCTTTCATATAATGATGATTCAGCCATAGCAATTTATTAGTATCAAAAGCTGCTGGCGCTTTATTTAAAGCTGAAATATCAAAATATTCAATGATCTCGTCGGTTGAAAAAATTTCCTGATCGCCATGGGACCAGCCTAAGCGTATTAAATAATTTAATAAGGCCTCCGGTAAAAATCCTTCTTCACGGTATTGCAATACACTCACTGCCCCATGACGTTTGGATAATTTTTTACCATCGGTGCCTAAGATCATAGGCAAATGAGCATATATCGGTGGTGTTGCCCCTAGAGCTTTTAGAATATTAATTTGCCTAGGGGTATTAGTAAGATGATCGCTACCCCGAATAACATGGGTTACTTGCATCTCCCAATCATCCACTACCACTGTAAAATTATAGGTGGGTGTGCCATCCGAGCGTACAATAATTAAGTCATCCATTTCAGTATTTTGAGTAGTAATATGCCCCATGACTGCATCGGTAAATTCCACAAAACCAGAAGTGGGATTTTTAAAACGGACGACAAACGAAGTATTTGGGCTTAACTCAGGGTTAAGTTTTTTATCACGGCAGTGCCCATCATAACGCGCTTTTTGTTTATTTTGAATTTGCTCTTCTCTTAAGCTTTCTAAACGTTCTTTACTACAATAACACTTATAAGCATGGCCTTGGGCTAATAATTGCTCTACTACGGCTGCATAACGGGGAAAGCGTTGCGTTTGATAAAAAGGTCCAGTATCCCAGTGTAAGCCTAGCCATTGCATGCCTTCTAAAATGACATCAACCGCTTCTTGCGTAGAACGAGCAATATCTGTGTCTTCAATTCGTAATATAAAAGTACCCTTTTGTTTTTTGGCATATGCCCAGGAATATAAAGCGGTACGTGCACTGCCTACGTGTAAAAAACCTGTAGGGCTTGGGGCAAAACGAGTACAAACAGTCATAAATTCGCCTAGGTTAGATAACTAATATAAAAATCAACTCTTCATTATATCAAGCGCCAACAAAAAAATCTTTGGGAGAAAGAAAATTCTGCATTAAAATATTTAAATTTATATTCTAAAACAAAGGCTTAAGTGGCATTAATTGTAAAACCTAACCTTTCTTAAAAGTATTTGACAAATTATTTGTAACTATATATAGTTACAAAATGAGTAGGCAAGAAAAATTGTTATCAAAGGCTTTTAATAATCCTGAGGGCTTAATTTTAAAGAATTTACGACCCTTATGGAACACCAAGATTGGCATTTCGATCATCAAAGTGGCAGCCATCAAATTTGGTATTCGCCACGAAAATATCGGATTTCGGTTCAAAATCGAAATGGAAAAGCTAAAGCTTATCAAGTGAAGCAGTTCTTAACTCGCTATAAGGAGGAAAATGAAGATGCATAAAGAATTCGATGGATTCTCAATTACAGTAATCTCGGATGAAGATGAATGGTTAGCTCATTTTGTTGAGTTGCCTCAAGTTTCTGCATTTGGGGATAGCCCTGAGGAAGCCATTGCAGAGCTTAATATTGCTTGGGAAGCATACAAAGAAAGTTGCACCCAGCATAACGAACCTATCCCTCAAGCTCCTCGCCAGAAAGAATATAGCGGTACTTTTAACGTTAGAATTGATAAGCGGATCCATAGGGATTTAGCTATTGAAGCAGCTCTTGCTGGAATAAGCCTAAATGCTTTAGTGGCTCAAAAATTAGCTACATCTATTTCGCATCAAGGTCGAACTTCTTAATTGGATTAGGGATATTATCAAAAAATCATTAGCAAATCGTAAATAATTATTATTATAAACAGCATCTGCAGAGGCAATAAGAGTTAGTTTGCTATCGCATTTTTTAAAGCCTAACAACTTACCTTGACAATTAATTCAAAGCAAGCCAAAATAACCCCCTAGTAATTTTGTATCTCTTTGGCTACGTAGCTCAGCCGGTTAGAGCGCGGCACTCATAATGCTGAGGTCGGTGGTTCGAGTCCACCCGTAGCCACCATGTAAACACATTTTCTATTAATATTATGCAAACATTATTTATCAAAACCCAAGGTTGCCAAATGAATGAGTACGATTCTGCTAAGATGGCAGAAGTACTTAAAGCAAGTCACGGCCTAAGATTAGTCGACACTCCAGAATTTGCGGATGTTATTTTACTAAACACTTGCTCTATTCGTGAAAAAGCACAAGAAAAAGTTTTTTCAGAATTGGGACGTTTGCGCCCTTATAAAGAAAAAAGGCCAGAAGTTATTATTGGTGTGGGGGGCTGTGTTGCAAGCCAAGAAGGTCGCACCATTTACCAAAGGGCTCCTTATGTCGATTTAGTGTTTGGCCCGCAAACTTTACATCGCCTACCGGCGTTACTTGAAGAATCCAAGCAAAAACGACGTTTTGCTATGGATATTTCATTTCCTGAAATAGAAAAATTTGATTTTTTACCTAAACCTGAAGCAAAAGGTCCTCTAGCTTATGTAACCGTTATTGAAGGCTGCAATAAATTTTGTTCTTATTGTGTAGTGCCTTATACCCGAGGCCAAGAACTTAGTCGACCCATGGACGATGTGATTGCAGAAGCTTATAGCTTGATACAGCAAGGCGCTAAAGAAATTACCCTTTTAGGCCAAAATGTAAATGCATATCGCGGCCGTATGCATAATGACGCAACTAATGAGAGTACCGCTGATCTTGCCCTTTTATTGCGTTATTTAGCAGAAATACCAGAGCTCCAACGATTACGTTTTACAACCTCTCACCCCGTTGAATTTACTGATAATCTTATAGAAGCCTATCGAGATCTTCCTGTGCTTGCAAATCACTTGCATCTACCCGTACAAAGTGGTTCTAATAAAATTTTAAATAGAATGAAACGAGGGCATACGGTAGAAGAATACATTGAAAAAATTAAACGCCTACAAGCAGTACGACAAGGAATAAGTATCACATCTGATTTTATTATAGGATTTCCTGGAGAAACTGAAGAGGACTTTGAAGCGACCTTAGATTTGGTGCATACACTGCAGCTTGATCAATCCTATTGCTTTATATACAGCCCAAGGCCCGGAACCCCTGCCGCTTCTTTGCCCGATACTTTAAGCTTGGAAGCAAAAAAAACTCGTTTAAACATTTTACAATCCCGGCTAAATATCCAGGCCTTACAAATTAGTAAGGGCATGATAGGCACTGAGCAAAATATTATTGTAACGGGCCCTTCTAAAAAAAATGCGGCTCGACTTTCGGGTAGAACAGATAATAACCGTATTGTTAATTTTACTGGGCCAAGTGAAACCATAGGTAAAATGGTAAGTGTTAAGATTATTGATTGCACGACCAATAGCCTAGTTGGTGAATTAATATAGAACATAACTATGGCTATAGCATATTTGCTGATTAACCCATTTACGTTTATGCTTAAATTAACTCTTAAATACCGTGCGGGGCGGTTAAAATACGCATTTGAACACACATAAGCATACAAGCGAATTTACCTTAACTCCATTTGATAACCGGCGTTTAGCAAATCTCTGTGGTAGATTTGATGAGCATTTACGGCAAATTGAGCACCATTTACATATTGAGATACTTAACCGAGGTAATAACTTTATCGTTAAGGGCGAAGCTAATGCTATAGACATTGCCATGCAAGTCCTAAAGAAACTATATATTGATACCAAACGTAATATAGAAATTACCCCTAATCAAGTACACTTAAGCATGCAACATTTCGAACGCCCGGTACTTGCCAAAATAAAGGTAAACAACGAATCTAAAAACCCAGGACTTAGGATTAAGCTATTAGAAAATGGTAATATTTTTCGTTCGCGGCTTGGAGAAGTAAAGTCAAGAAATCAAAGCCAGGTGCTCTATATTCAAAATATTTTACAGCACGATATTAATTTTGGTATAGGCCCTGCTGGTACCGGTAAAACTTTTTTAGCAGTTGCTTGTGCCGTGGCAGCACTTGAGCAAGAAATTATACGCCGCATTATTTTAGTGCGCCCGGCGGTTGAAGCTGGTGAACGTTTAGGCTTTTTACCAGGGGATTTAACCCAAAAGATAGATCCTTATTTGCGACCTTTATATGATGCGTTATATGAAATGCTAGGGGCTGAAAAAGTCACAAAACTTATCGAAAACCATGTAATTGAAATTGCACCTTTAGCTTATATGCGTGGGCGCACCTTAAATGATGCTTTTATTATTTTAGATGAAAGCCAGAATACCACGAATGCTCAAATGAAGATGTTTTTAACGCGCATGGGATTTAATTCTATTGCAGTGATAACCGGCGATATTACTCAAATAGATTTACCTCATGGTACACAGTCTGGTTTACAACAAGCAATGCAAATTGTAAAAGCTTCCTCTCGTATTAGTTTTACTCATTTTGCATCTAGTGATGTAGTACGTCACCCTGTAGTGCAAGAAATAATAGAAGCTTATGAATGCTATGAAGCAAAGAGCACTTTGTCCTCGCACGAGGATATTGTATGGCCTTAGAAATAGAAGTACAAATAGCGACTACTGCCAAAACTCTGCCTCACCCCAATCAAATCAAAGAATGGGCAAGTGTAGCGCTGTGGGAACGAGCAAGCAAAGCAGAAATAACCATTAGGTTAGTAGATGAAGCCGAAAGTGCTGCACTCAACTTACAATATAGAAAAAAAAATGGGCCTACTAATGTATTATCTTTCCCCTATACTATTTTTCCTAATATGGATATAGAAATTTTAGGAGATATAGTTATCTGTGCACCGGTGGTAGCAAAAGAAGCTGAACTTAATAACAAATCATTGCTAGGACATTGGGCTCATATGACCGTACATGGCATTTTACATCTTATAGGCTTTAACCATATAGCAAATGAAGATGCCCTTGAAATGGAAGGGCTTGAGACTGATATATTAGTAAAACTAGGATTCCCCCCCCCTTATGGAGACACCTTCGTCTTATGAATAATGAACCCCTTGAATCAATAGAAGAAACTCCTCATCGTTCTTGGTTGGATAGAATAAGTCAAGTATTTACTCATGAGCCAAAAGATAAGCCCGCCCTGGTTGAAATTTTAAAAGATGCAACAGAAAGACAAGTTATTGACAATAACTCTTTAAACATGATTGAAGGCGTTATAAAAATAGCTGATTTGCGGGTCCGTGATATTATGATCCCACGTTCGCAAATGATAGTCATTGAAGCGGCTACTAGTCTCAAAGATATAGTAGGATTGCTAGTAAAAACAGTGCATTCTAGATTTCCTGTAATTGGTGAAAACAAAGATGAAATTTTAGGAGTTTTACTTGCAAAAGATTTATTAGCTTATAGCTTTACAGCGTCGACCAAACCTTTTGCAATTAGTGAAATTTTACGTCCTACTTTTTACGTGCCAGAAAGTAAGCGCCTAGATGTATTATTAAATGAATTTAGATTAAATAGAAATCATATGGCTATAGTAGTTGATGAATATGGGGGCGTGGTTGGTTTAATTACTATTGAAGATGTTTTAGAAGAAATTGTAGGCGATATTGAAGATGAATACGACGTAGATGATGAACATTTTATTAAACCCTATATAGAGGATAGCTTTGCAGTAAATGCGCTAACTCCCCTATTAGATTTTAACCGTTATTTTAAAACTAAATTAGAAGACAAAGAAGTAGAAACCATTGGCGGGCTGGTCATGCGTAGTTTTGGGCACTTACCAAAACGAGGCGAAACTATTACTATTACTGATTTCACTTTTAAAATATTACGGGCTGATAAACGACGTATTCATTTATTGCAGGCTACTAAAATAAATACCAATCACAACTAGAGTTGTCATCAGCCACTTTGCTTGTGACAAACAACAAAATTCCTCTAACTGACGCACTTTACAGTGGCATGCAACGCGGTTATCGGCTCCAGGATTATTCTCGATTGTATCCCTACCAAACATTTTTTATAAAGCTCATCAATTTTGAGTTGATGAAAAGCCACATTTAGTTCATGATACGCAGATCAAATTTGAACTTTCAAATTTAGTAAAGGGAAAAGGCTTTTATTAGTTATTCACAAGATAATTAGTAAGTTTTATGAAAGTTTAGTTGGCAGTTTTTTTGTTAACTAACTTTCAAATGTAGTACACAATAGCTAAGGCGAAGGAAAGTAATATGCTCAATCAAGAACCATCGACAAACCACACATCAGGAATTTTGTATTCAAATATATTGATGCGCGCTCCCTCATTTATATGGAATAAATTAAACACCATAAAAGAACAGATGACGGAATATGCCGAACCACTGGCAAAAACCCTTAGAAAAAAAATTAAAAATATTACCTCGGATATTTTTGCTGAAATTTTATATAAAATGGCAGGCGAAAAAAACATAGTGGGGGTGAGTATCCCTGAAAGTGTGGGACGAGCAATTTTTCAAAACCCGCCGAAGAAAATATATTACGTTACCGGCTCTCGAAGTAACCTTATTGAACTGGCAGACTCTGCAGAAAAACATAGTGCTTCAGAAGAAGTATCAGTTGATAGTTATGATTTGGCTGCCCGAGAGCCTTTAAGTTTTTTTATATCTTTAATTGGTCGCGACACATTGCCTAACAAAATGGGCCCTGAAGCAAGAAGGGACAGAGTGGATTTTAAAAATCATATGAATTCCAATATTTTTGGAGAAATTGTTGCGATAGGGCGTGAACTTTCTCAAGATACTTTTAACCATTGGGATGCTTCCAATTCTTTTCAAAATCAAATTATGTATATTACCTCAAATATTTTAGGAAAAAGCTTTTTAGGATTTCCCTCGTTTGATTTAATAGACATTCCTCAATATAGGATTACTAGTGATTACATTGCGGACACCGCAAAAAATGAACAAAAGCTTGAGCAGGCCCGCAATATTTTAAATGCTTTTAATGATAAGCTTAGCTCACAAGCCAAAGAATATATTTTAAATAAGCAAAAATTTATATTCAGTCAATTAAAATTAAATGGTAATGAGACAAAAGACGAGATATCAGAAAAAATTAGGTTGAACAAACCTGTAGCCGGGTTCCTTGCAGATGGCAATGTCAGCATGATAGTAATGGCTGGCCTCATGCAGGTTCATAACAACCCACAAATAAAACAACAGTTACTCGATGAGATCAATCTTTTTTTAAACGAAACCGGAAAAACAAGCGACACCTTAAGTTTTGAAGATATAAAAAAAATGCGTTATCTAGAGTGTATTTACAAAGAAACCTTACGAGTTTACAGTCCAGCGCCTGCCATTGCTAGAGGCACTTCTCGGCCCTTAACACTGAATTTACAAGATACCCATGGTAAAAAGCATGAGCATACCGTTCCAGCAAATTCTTATGTATTATTTCCAATTAGACGTGAGCATCATAATGCGTCCGTATGGAAACACCCGAAAGAGTTCAATCCTTCAAGGTTCGATGAAAGAGTCACGGATACCAAAGAAATTGAATTGAATGCAAAATATTTTATGCCTTTTTCAGTGGGTAAACGTTCTTGTCCTGCTCAATTTGGATTAGTAGATTATACTTTTAAAATTGTTTTAATAGAAAGTTTGAATTATAAACTGACTTTTAATAAAAAAATTGAGCGCTTTTCTGCTAATAGCTTAGAGTCACGTTTTAAAGAAGACTATTACGCCCAAGTACAACCCGACAAAAATATGCGGGATACACCTATGAGAAATAACTCCTTTACAATGTAAATTTTGATTAAAGAGGGAGACAGTACGATACTGCTCTCCCTCTTTGTTAAATAGGTAAATTCAAAGCAACCAATCACACCAAAAGATTAGTATTTACTAGCAAGGGCGTTTATAATTAATGAAAAATTCAAATCTCTTTTTTCGCAGTCAATTTATTTCCAAAGCTTTTAAATTTTTAACAGGTTTATTTTGTTTATTACCTAACAATAAACAAGCAAATGTTATGGCGGATTATCAATTAGCCCCGATTGACAATCCTATTTGCGGAATAGAAATTTGTAATCAATATGCGATACTTCATAATAAAACCCAATTTGGTTCTTTAATCAAACAATATAATTGGAAAACGTACGAGCTTTTTGATAAAAATAATATAAGTATCGATAATATTATTTTACATTATATAAAACCTTACTCTCCCTCTGCATTGTTTGTAAAAAACAATATTGAACAACCTTGTGTAATAGATTTAAGTAAAATCTATAGTTGGTATAAAAATTTACAATATAAAATTAGCCTGCCAGAGCTTAATCCTATTCATGATATGAGACATTGTTCTCAATTAGAAATAAGCATTGAAGAGGCTTTATTTACATTCATGGAATATTTACGTACCTTAGAAGAAGTTGATGGAAAAACCGATGATTATAAGTTTATAGCCTTAATCACTCTTTTGTCAGTATTCGTAGGTCTTCCGAGTATTATGTGTTGCTGTGTGGCTTGCATAGATTACAAAAATTTAAACAAAACAGAAAATAATATTAATTTGGGTACCTTGGAAACAATAGAATTAACACAAGATAAACCTAAACAACATAAACATGCAAATAACCAGCAAACGACGGCCCTTCTAGTTGTTCCCAAAACACCCAAAAAAGAAAATAAAGTATTGACTTATGCTTATAACCGCATCACAGAAAGCTCCGCTTACCCTTACACATTAATGGATGAGCCTATAGATGCAGTTCCCAAAAATCTTTTACATTCTTCAATGGTTTAAAATTAGTAACATACATTGTTAAGGTGTGAAGCAGCATAACACTGTTTTGAAGCACGAAATCCACTTACTAATGCTTTACTAAAACCTCGATTACACTTAGTAGATAATCTCTTAAATTTTGCAAGCAAGAACGCGCTAGCTAAATGATATAAAATTAGTTTAAGCACATGCTGGTTCGAAGAATGCATGAAAATATACAACTTTTCATTTTTCGAATTATCAGCCTTAATCTAAGAAGCTTTCACGATAAGAAGTAACTTAATTCATTATTCGGGATTTATCTATTGAGATATAGAGATAATTTTTTTTATTCAATGCAAGTTTTTATTGCAGCCTTGAAAGTTACCTTAATTACAACACCTATTCAGTCTCAACGCCCTGTAAGACGTACAAAGTGATTTTTATAAAAATTTAACATCAAATATACGGCAGGCCAAATGATGACACTGGTAAGACAAGAAGACCAATATAATAAGCTATGAGGTGGATTGCCTAATAAGCATTGCTCTGCAAGCAAAATTAATTGACCAAAACCTACAATAACTAACACCCCTAAAGCTTGTTGCCAAAAGGGAAATAATTTAATTCTGGAACGTAACAGATTGGCTAAAAAGGCAACTACGCTCATTGATAATGCATGCTGCCCTAATAATCCACCTCCTGTAATATCCATAGCAAGCCCGACTAACCATGCCACGGTAATACCTACGCCCTGTGGTACCCTCACCACCCAGAATATTACAAATAAAGTCAACCATTCGGGCCAAAACCATTGTAAAACATGAGGTATTGGAATAATCATAAGAATTAAAGCGAACAAAAAGCTTACAAAAATAGCTATTTTTTCTTGTAAATATAAAGGTTGTCTCATGGCGCTGCTGGCTCTGTCTGAATTAATAAGATTTGTCTGCTTTGCCCTAATTTTGCAATCGGCTTTACCCTTATGGTTGCAAAGGGTGCGCCTGCCTCATGCACAAACTCACTTACTAAACCTACTGGATAGCCTGCAGGATAGCCGCCCCCAAGCCCAGAGGTAACTAATTTATCACCAATTTTAATATCGGTGGTCAAAGGGACATGTTGTAGTTCGAGTTTATCCATATTTCCTGTACCTATGCCAATCGCACGAACCCCATTACGAATATTTTCTACTGGAATACCATGACTAGTATCAGTAATAAACATTACCCTACTTGTGATTTTATTAATTTCGATTACTTTGCCCATAATCCCTTCGGCATCCACTACGGGTTGGCCTAAAAACACTCCATCGCGTTTCCCTTTATTAACTACTGCTACATGCACAAATGGATCGGGGTCCATTTGTAAAATTTCTGCTACCAAAAAAGCATCATGTAACTCTGCCCCTGTTTGCAATAATGCCCGTAACCTTGCATTTTCATGTTCAAGACTTAACATTTTTTGCAATTTGGCCTGGGTTAAAAAATGCTCATAATGTAAATGCTTATTCTCTTCTATGAGAGAAAATTTATTTTGAAAATAAGGCGACACATGGGTCGCCCAATTTCCAGGTGCATTTATCACCCATTGCAAAGGATACGCAAGCGTAGATAACAGCGAGCGCATTTCTCTCAAATAATGGGTTTGATAATCAAGCGTCATTAAAGCAATTGACAGCAATATAAAACCTATTAAACGAGAGGCATACATAGGCTCCGAGCTAAATAATGGCTTTGCGTTATCCAACGTTTGTTTCCTTTACTCAGTTGATAATAAATCCCCACCCCGTTCATCCATCATTTCTAATGCCCGACCGCCCCCTCTGGCTACACAAGTCAATGGATCTTCAGCAATAATTACTGGTAACCCTGTTTCTTCCATCAATAAGCGATCTAAATCTCGCAGTAACGCACCCCCACCCGTAAGTACTAAGCCACGCTCTGCAATGTCGGAAGCTAACTCTGGTGGCGCTTGTTCTAACGCTGCTCGTACAGCGCCTATAATCCCTGATAAAGGCTCTTGTAAAGCTTCTAAAATCTCATTGCTATTCAAAGTAAAACTTCTAGGAATTCCTTCAGCCAAATTACGTCCACGGACTTCTATTTCTCGAACATCGGTTCCAGGGAAAGCAGTGCCAATTTCTTGTTTAATACGTTCTGCCGTAGATTCACCAATTAAACTGCCATAATTACGGCGTACATAGTTGATAATACTTTCATCAAATCTATCACCCCCTATACGGGCAGAAGCTGCATACACAATCCCACTTAAGGAAATAATAGCCACCTCGGTTGTACCACCCCCAATATCTACCACCATAGAACCACTAGCTTGTTCCACTGGCATACCTGCCCCTATTGCTGCAGCCATAGGCTCTTCAATTAAGTAGACCTCGCGTGCTCCTGCCCCTAAAGCTGATTCTCGAATAGCTCGACGCTCAACTTGGGTTGAACCACACGGCACACACACTAATACTCGTGGACTAGGTCGTAAAAATTTATTTTTATGCACTTTATGAATAAAATGTTGTAACATTTTTTCAGTAACATGAAAATCTGCAATCACCCCATCTTTTAATGGGCGGATAGCGGTTATGTTGCCAGGCGTTCTTCCCAACATTCTTTTAGCTTCTAAACCAACTGCTGCCACGGTTTTTTGCCCACCCGGTCCCCTATCTTGTCGAATAGCGACCACAGAAGGTTCATCTAATACAATTCCTTGATTACGTGCGTAAATCAAAGTATTTGCAGTACCTAAATCAATTGATAAATCATTTGAAAAAATCCCACGCAATGCTTTAAACATATTTTTTATTTCACCTCAAAATAATAGTAAACTCTACCCCTAGAACATCTTTTGAGCAAGTCAGCCTAATATGCTAAAATGCTCTCTTTAGTTCTTCGTAGAAGCCATTCAACTGTAAAAAAATAGGAAGCATACTATGTCGCTTAGCTTACAAGATATCCTGCAAGTGGCCGAGCTTGCCCGCTTAAACTTAAGCACAGAACACAATAGCCATATACAAACCGACTTATCTAGAATAATGAAGATGATAGATCAAATCAATGAAATCAGTACAGATAAAATTGAACCTATGGCTCATCCCCTGGATGTCTCGCAACGATTACGACCTGATATTGTAACAGAAGAAGATCAAAGAGCGGTTTTTTTAAAGCTTGCACCTTTGACTGAAGCCGGTTTATTTTTAGTTCCTAAGGTTATTGACTAAATTTTTACACAACGATTTATTATTTATTAAGAAGGGCAACTATGTACCAGCATTCTCTCAGTTTTCTGTCCAAGGCTTTACAGGAAAAAACTTGTTCTAGCGTGGAATTAGCAAAAATCTATCTTAATCGTATCCACAAACTAGATTATAAGCTTAATAGTTTTATAACTGTATTAGATGAAGATCAAATTTTAAAAGCAGCTCAAAAGGCAGACGCTAAGCGAGCAGAAGGTAAACATACCCCCCTAACCGGTATTCCAATTGCCCATAAAGATATTTTTTGTACTAAGGATATCAAAACCAGTTGTGCATCCAAAATGCTAGATAATTTTATTGCGCCTTATGATGCAACGGTAGTTACCAAATTAAAAAAAGCGGGCATGGTTTTGTTAGGCAAAACTAATATGGATGAATTCGCAATGGGCTCTAGTAATGAAACCAGTTATTACGGTCCTGTTAAAAATCCTTGGAATTTAAAAACTATTCCAGGTGGCTCATCCGGGGGCAGTGCGGCTGCTATTGCTGCTCGCTTAGTACCGGCCACTACTGGTACAGATACCGGAGGCTCGATACGTCAACCTGCGGCTATGTGCGGTTTAACGGGTATTAAACCTACCTATGGCCGCGTTTCTCGTTATGGCATGATTGCTTTTGCTTCAAGCTTAGATCAAGCAGGGCCTATGGCGCAAAGTGCCGAAGATTGTGCTTTGCTATTACAGGCAATGGCGGGTATGGATACTAAAGATTCTACTAGTATGGATAAAGCAGTTCCTGATTATCATGCCTCTATTAGCCATAATTTACATGGTGTTAGAATTGGCTTACCTAAAGAATTTTTTGCAGCAGGCTTAGATGCTGCAGTACAAAAAAAAATAGAAGAAGCTATTGAAGCCTTAAAGAAATTAGGAGCTAGTTTCAAAGAAATTAGCTTACCTACCACTAATTTATCTTTACCCGTTTATTATATTATAGCCCCTGCCGAATGCTCTTCTAATCTTGCTCGCTTTGATGGGGTGCGTTTTGGCTACCGCTGTAACGAGCCTAAGAACTTAAACGATTTATATAAACGTTCCAGAAGTGAAGCCTTTGGTGCAGAGGTACAGCGACGTATTCTTATTGGAACTTACGTACTGTCTTCTGGTTATTACGATGCTTATTACATTAAAGCTCAAAAAATTAGACGTTTAATTGCAGAAGATTTTAAAAAGGCTTTTACGGAAGTTGATGTTATTTTAAGCCCTACTACTCCTTCCACCGCCTTTAAGTTAAACGAAAAAATTACCGATCCGGTGAGTATGTATTTATCAGATATTTATACGCTTTGTGCAAATTTAGCAGGCCTTCCCGCTTTATCCATGCCCGCAGGATTAGTCAACGACTTACCGGTCGGAGTACAACTTATTGGAAATTATTTCACTGAAGCCAAATTATTAAATGTAGCGCATCAATATCAGCGTATTACTGATTGGCATAAACTCATTCCTACAGAATTTCAGTGAAACTAATATAAACTAACATGAGGAAGATAATGATGAAATGGGAAACGGTGATCGGACTTGAAGTCCACGTACAATTAGCGACGAAAACCAAAATATTTTCAGGGGCTGCAACCACCTATGGCGCAGCTCCCAATACCCAAGTGTGTGCTATAGATTTAGGTCTACCCGGCGTATTACCCGTTTTAAATGAAAAAGCGGTTGAAATGGCGGTAAAGTTTGGGCTTAGTGTCCAGGCAGAAATCCTATCCAACTCAATCTTTGCCCGTAAAAATTACTTTTATCCAGATTTACCTAAAGGATATCAAACTAGCCAACATGAGCGCCCTATTGTGCTAGGTGGTAGTTTAGAAATACCCCTGGAAGGAGAAGCCAATAAAAAAATCCGTATCACTCGAGCTCACCTAGAAGAAGATGCGGGCAAATCATTACATGAAGATTTTCATGGCCTCTCTGGCATAGACTTAAACCGAGCGGGTGTTCCTTTATTAGAAATTGTTTCAGAGCCCGATATGCGTTCAGCAAAAGAAGCAGTCAGTTATCTCAAAACTTTGCATACACTAGTTAAATATTTAGAAATTTGTGACGGTAATATGCAAGAAGGCTCCTTTCGTTGCGATGCCAATATCTCTATACGCCGTTTGGGCGAAACCACTTTAGGCACTCGTGCCGAGATTAAAAACGTAAATTCATTTCGTTTTGTAGAAAAGGCTATTAACTTCGAGATTGAGCGTCAAATAGATATTCTAGAATCGGGTGGTACCGTTATACAAGAAACTAGATTATATGATTCAGAAAAAGACGAAACCCGCTCTATGCGCAGTAAAGAATCTGCCAATGATTATCGATATTTCCCCGATCCGGATTTATTACCAGTGGCTATTGAACCTGAATTCATTCAAAAAATAAAAAATACCTTACCAGAATTACCACAAGAAAAATGTGCCCGTTTTGAAGCTGAATTTGGTTTAAGTCCTTATGATGCAGCGGTCTTAAGCAATTCCAAAGAATTAGCACATTATTTCGAAGAAACGTTAAAATTTTGTCACTATAAAGAGCCTAAATTAATAGCCAATTGGATTATGGGAGATTTGTTGGGTGCTTTAAACAAAAATAATTTAACGCTTGAGAAAAGCCCTGTGTCTTCACTACAAATGAGTGGGCTCATGCAAAAAATTATCGATAAAACTATTTCTGGAAAAATAGCTAAAACTGTGTTTGAAGCAATGTGGCTAGGTGAAGGAGATGCTATTAGTATTATTACTAACAAAGGCTTGCAACAAATAACGGATACGGGTGCTATTGAAAGTATTATTGATAAAATCTTACTCGATAATCCTAGTCAAGTAGCAGAATACAAAGCCGGAAAAGATAGATTATTTGGTTTTTTTGTAGGACAAGCAATGAAATTAACTAAAGGCACTGCTAATCCAGAACAGCTTAATGACCTATTAAGAAGCAAACTAAGTTAAGCTTCCCCTCCCCCTCGAATCCTAATTCTCTATGGTCATTTAAAATTCCAAAAGTGGTAAAAAATCTTACCACTTTTGGCGATTATCGGTTATAATTTAATCTATAAAATTAAATAACTAGTTTAAATTAGGATAGGATAAAGTGCATGCTCACGGTGTTAAAAGAAATAATTCTTGATTTTCAAGTGCTTAACCTACAACCGGGGACCCCGCGAATTTAAAAGTCACCTCCCTCCCTAATAAAGCTACTATCTGTATGGGTGTACGACGTAGCGGAAAATCCACTTTTATGGTACAGCAGATCGTGCATTTACTCGAAAAGGGGGTGGCGCGTCACAATATTATACAAATTCATTTCTTTGATGATAGGCTCCATACCATGCAATCAGAGGGTTCTAACACTGATTGTAGAAGCCGTAGAAGCCGAATCAGGTTTTAATTGTGTAAACTATATTCATTGTTGGAGCGACGAGGAATTAATTGTTTTAGCAAAATTTCTTGAAGTAGGATTTTTAAAATGTTTTGAGAAAATACTATTTGCGCCAAACCCATCCAACGCTAAAAAATCAATATTTGACTTTAATTTCTACAATTTTTTTTTCCCTAAAAATACCATTATATATTTTTTTCTCCTAAGATTCTGCAATTGAGGGTATGCTTCAGTCAGGGCTGATGCATTAAAAAAAAATAAGTAAGCTGTACGGCTATTATAAAATCGAGGCTCAGAATGCGGGCAGCTTACAATAACAAAAAGATTTTTTAGATCCCTTCATGAAATTTAATGCGTCAGCCCTACTATATATTAAGCTGTATTAAATAGGTCTATTTAGCTGATATACTTACTCGATATAATAGTAATTTCATCTAACATCTAATAAATTATTAATTACCCGGCTAACATATAGTATACTGTAAAATAGACGCGTCTAAAATACAGTGGAGTGCAAAATAGCCGTGAAAAGATATTGCCAAAAATTTATTTCTATCGATTTAGAAAAAAAAATGGTTTTTGTTGGTGGGCCACGACAAGTCGGGAAAACTACCTTATGTCAAGCAATTGGTCAAGGTTTATCCCCAAAATATCAATATTTGAATTGGGATAATGATGAAGATAGGGCAATAATCCTTAATAAAACATGGCTCAAAGCAAGCCCGTTAGTAATATTTGATGAATTACATAAATACCCTCATTGGAAACAATGGATTAAGGGTGTATATGACTCCAGATTGACTCATCAAATATTCGCTGTCACGGGTTCAGCTCGATTGGACTTATATAAAAAAGATGGAGATTCTTTGCTAGGGCGATATCATTATTGGCGCATTCATCCTTTAAGTTTAGATGAACTGCCACGAGATATGACAAAAGAAGAAGGATTGAAGCGACTGCTAAATCTGGGGGGGTTCCCAGAACCCTTTTTACAGGGCGATGAACGTGAAGCAAAGCGCTGGCGTAGGGAGCGTTTCCAAAGAATTCTAAAAGAAGATATAAGAGATTTACACCCCATTAAAGATATCCAAGCGTTACAATTAATGGTTGACGCCTTAAGACATAGGGCGGGTCAATTAATAGCAGTCGCCAATTTAGCACAAGATATTCAAATTTCTCCTACAACCGCTAAAGTTTGGTTACAATTAATAGAAAACATGTATTTAGCTTTTGCTATTTATCCCTTAACGAAGAATATAAATCGTGCTATTCAAAAACCAGCTAAAGTATATTTTTATGATAATGCAGATTTAAAAAATGATACTGGACTTAAATTAGAAAACTTAGTCGCAACACATTTATTAAAACGCTTACATTTTTTGGAAGATTATTATGGCTATGACTGTGCTTTACATTACATTCGCGATAAAGATGGTCGCGAAGTAGATTTTGTTACCCTAATTGATGGTGAAGTAATAGACTTAATAGAAGTGAAATTAAGCGATAACACTATTTCTTCGGCTTTGAAATATTTTAAAAAGCAATTAAATCCAAAAAAAACTATTCAAATAGTCGGCAATCTTAACAAAAGCTTTGAACAAGATGGCATAATAGTTATTAACCCCATCGAATATTTTATAAATCCTCCTTGGGATATTGCATAACATAACCAAATTCTGTCATCGGTAATCTGTAAAAGCAGCAGTTTTTACTATTAATATTGTTTTCGAACCACTGTAGGGAGTTTATTACCTGCTGTAATAAATGATGGTGCTGCATATAAATTAACTTTTTTTGTTTTTTTTCTATAATAATAGGTTATGCTAATAATTAGAATCGCACCAGCAGTAACCATTACTTTACCGAAGTGATAATAATGCATCGAAGCATAACCCATCGCAATAAGGAAAAGCAGCATAGCAACGCATAAACTAATGAATCTACGGCTTGAGGTTGAAGATGATCTTGTTAATGGAAGGATTAAAGAATAACATCCAAGCCAAAGGAACAGAGCACCAATCCCACGAATGATCCAAGTTTGTGATTCATTTTTTTTAAGGACATGCTCTAGCATACTATCTGCAGAAACATTCCCCATTTCAATTAAATTAATCTCGTTTCCTGTAGTTGATAAATAGGGGCTAAAAGATTTGCCAGTTTGTTTAGCAATAATAGATACATAGCCAGGTTGCACCAAAGAAAAAGAAATTTTAAGATCACCCAATGCAGGGATAGCTGGGTTTGCCCCCACATAAAATCCATTGTTAATTACTTTTAGTTTGCTTTTTAATGGCTCAGGCAATTGTGCCACAGAGGGCATAAAGATAGTTGCATTTTTTATTTCAGTAATTTGTTGAGTATTTAGCATAAAAGCCCCTACAGTAATAGGATCTGCTATCCAGGTTTGAGAAGTAAAATCCCAGGCTGTGGGATTAATATGATCTTTTGGATTTTGAAAATTATTACCGTTTATATGTTCAGCGGCCCATTCTTGTTTATAATAGTATTCTACCACCTGTTTGTTTACACCGACCATATTGCTTTGTCTGTATCTATTTTCTTTTTCAACCCATTGAAACATTTCAACCACACGATTAAGCTTTAAAGCATTTTGGGTAACATGAAATGTAGGGTCTTGTAAAGCTTGAGAACTCGTTGCCAAACCTGAGACATACACCAATTTCCCTTCATAAGCTTGATTTCTTTCATGTGCGGGTACTACGTGTAGCATTTGTTTTGCTTCTTTTAAGCTTTTATCAGTATTTATTGAATCACTCTCATTCCAATGAAACACAAAAAATACAAGCTTAATAACTAACAATCCACAAGCAACGTTACCACAAGATCTTATTATGCTAATAATATTTGATAGAAAATTAAGGGTTTGAAAATTTTTATTTAACATATTTCATTCTACCTGTTTTTACATCTTTCTTAAGTATAGCATTTACTTAATTAATAGTGTTTTATATAGGCTATTTTAACACTTTACTGATATATATATTATTTCAACCTAAAGTAAACCAAGTAATTACATGCAATATGTGGAAAAACTTTCATTTAATTTATACTTATTGGAATATTTAATAATATTGGGGTTGATAACATGTCTTTTGATTTTTCACAAAAAGACTTATATGTTAGTGAAGAAAGTATTCAAATCACAAAAAATTCCGATCCAAATGGTGGAATACTGGCCAATGTGCTAGATCTGCTTGAAGAGGACTTAAATTAAAATTTATAAATCAAACCAAGAGAATAAGCATAGTTATCTTTAAAAAGATGATTATAATTACTTAAGGCCGCAGAATCGCCTTTTATATGAATCTGAGAAGTGTTAGCCCAGCGCCACATAGCCCTTACTCCTATAAATTCAGTTATCATGCCTTGCGCGCCTAATCCTAATCTTACAAAACGTTGATTAACCCCTTTTATATTCTGTACAAACCCATCAAAATTTGAAGTAGTAGTAGGGGTATTAATTTCTACTGAGGGTTTAGTAAACGAGATCCCCACTGTTGCTAGTAAATAATAAGTTTCGTTATCAATGCTTGATATTAATTTTTGCAAGGGTAAATATGCATTTAAATCCAGATAACCACTTTTTAAACGTATTTTACTGGTTACTAATTCATTTTGGGCAGCATTATTGGTAAGACCAAAAATATTTTGGGTCGCACCTACCGTGTATGATTGGCTTTTTTCGGTAGTCCAATCAAAGCCTGCATCCACGCCCCAATAATCATTCATTTTATCACCCACATAGAAAACAAATCCAGGGTGATGTTTAATAAAAAATTTATTCCATATCCCTTGTGGTTTCATATTGTTATACTTAAATTCAAGACCGGCATATAAATTGGTCTCTTCTAGTATATCTGAACACATGGCGCTAGCAGACCAAAGGCCTAAAAATATCCCTATTGCTATCCATTTTGTTTTCATTTCCATTTTCCTTTTCCTTTTCCTTAATTCCATTTATTTCTACATTAAAAAGCCCAGGTAAATTTTCCAAATAGTGAATGACTATTATAGGATTTTTGTAATTCAGCATTATATTGAGCGCTTAACAGAGTGTTTTCTGATAACAATATTTTACAGTTAAATCCTATATTTATACTACTTCGTTTTATGGGTAAGAGTGTGGTATTGCGAGCATCACGATTTGCCCAAAACGCAGCTCCACTATCAGTAAATTGGGAGGGCATAACTAAATTAGTTTGTTTAAATTCTCTTAACATAATAAAGTAGATATTGACTACCATATCATCTGCGCGTGTAAAGCCATAATAGGCAATACTTGCCCCCAGGCCTCCTTTCATAGAGGCTTCTGAGTGTGCGGCAATTGGTACTGTGGTTTGGGTCCCATCAATATGTTGGGCATACATAGTATATGCCTTTTGATTTAAGCTCGTATAATTTACAGATAATAACGGAATAAAATCTATTAAATGAAAAGGGATTGCCCATCCGGTTTGCAATTTAGCATTATATTGAAAACCAAAATTAGTACCGCTTAAACGCGTATTTGGTAAATTAACTATATAGCGATATCTATTATTAGCTAATGACAATAAGCCTTCAAGAAAAAATAAATCTTCATCATATCTTCCATAGACGCGCCCTTGAAGGTGTTGTGCATCCGTAGTCGCTTTAAGGGTATCTGTGGTTTTTATATCCGTTACCGCCCCACTTAGCCCAAGCCCTGCCCGCACTCCTTGTGTTAACGAAATATCACGGGCTAATGTCATACCTACGGTATTAGCTTTATAAGCCACAATCTCTGGTAATTTTTGCTCAATAATATTACCAAAAACTTGTACTGGGCCTGTATCTTTATTTAAAAAGGGCTCTGCAGCTAATTTGGTATAGGCATATAGAGTGGTAGATATACTATTTAAAAAAACAAGCAATATAGTTAACTTTATAAAATTTAGTTTCACGCGCATCCTTTTGCAAGTTCAACTTTATAAAAATCTATTTTAGTGCACAAAACAGGGTAATGTCACTATATTTTATTAAAAACGAAAAAAAACCTGAGCTTTTTATAACTCAGGTTTTTTATAGTGGACTTAAATTATAAGAATATAATTTATCTTAGAATTTAACAAAAGCACCTAGACTTAAAGAACCTGCGTCTTTAAATATCTTTGCAGGAACACTTTTATTATCAAATTGAATGGTGCCACCTTTGTGCAGTCTAGAATTATTTTCCCAGCGCGCCATCGCACGAACACCTACCCATTCATTTACCATAGCTTGAGCACCAAACCCTAATCGTCCTAAAACACGTGATTTTGTACTTACATCACCTGCAGCTAAGTTACTAGCATAGGAAATTTTGGCTTTATTCAATGCGACCCCTACAGAGCCGATTAAATCAAACTGTTGATCAATAGGTAAATAACCATTTATGTCAAAATAAGCGCCATAGACTTTAACTTTAGTAGAGCCGCTTACGTTGGCACCATTATTAAGCATTACCCCGTTAAGAGATTGGGTGGAACTAGACTTAGATTTACGTTTGGTAGAGCTATAGCCTAATTCAATACCAACGTTTTCGTTAAAACGACTTCCAACGAAAAGGCTTGCACCAGGATAAGATTTAGGTAATATATTTGCCCAATCTCCTTTACCCTTCATCCAAGTTTGTTTATATTCTAAACCTATATAAGGATTAGTTTCTTCCATAGTAAAGTTAGCTTGAGCCGCTGTAGCTAAGGCTAATCCACTAGCTAGTAAAAGGCTTTTGGTTACATTTTTCATGATTTCTAATCTCCGAAAATTAAAATTTACATATCTCTTTTCGGCCTCAGATTTATAAACTTGAGTAATTATACTTAATTTTAAGAATTTTATTATATATTATATATTATATATAGATATAAATAAAAAAAGAGATGGCCAACTTGACCATCTCTTAATTAGGTATTTTATCTGTTTAGTTTAGAACTGATAAAATGCACCAAAAGACGCAGAAAAAGTGTCTTTAAATGCTTTGTTACTCACGCCTAAACTTCCAAGTTGTCCGTTTGCACGTACGTGTAAACGAGAAGTGTTTTCCCAACGTGCGAATGCTCTAAGACCTACATTTTCATGTACCATACCTTGTAAGCCTAAGCCTAGTCGTACCAATGCTTTAGTTTTATCAGCAGTTAATTGGGATATAGCAGTATATAAATTACCTGCGCCATTTACACTGACACTTAAGGTAGGTTTACGGAATGCTACACCCAGGCTTGCTACTAATTCAACATTTTCAATTGGCATAACTAATTGCACATCAGCATAAGGACCTTTGATACCTACTTTGGTACTTCCAGTGAAAGCTGCTGAATTGGTTACACCAAAAAAAGGAGAACCAGCTGCAAAGCTAAAATTCTTCTTTTTACGACCAGCCCAATCATAGCCTGCTTCAAGCGCTACCATTTCGTGCACTTTTCCACCAATGAATGCATTAAAACCAGTGCTGGAACGACCAAATACATTTGTCCAATCGCCTTTATTAGAACGCCAAATTTGTTTAGCATCTAAACCAACGTAGGGACAAAAGTCTTGCGCATGTACAGAACCTGCTACTGCAACCGTGGCTACCGCAGCAACCATTAATTTTTTAGCTATTTGCTTCATAAGTTTTCAAACCTCGTAATAAACAATTCTAGAATTAATTACTTCCTGACATTTGTCAGCTATTCAACGATAGAATGTATATACTTTCTTTTAAAACAGCAAGCTTTTTTTTTAAAATTATTTTTTTTCACCTATGGTCACTCTAGATAATTGTGAAAAATCCTTTATTGTTTGTATATTTTGAAAGTTTGCTATCTTGAAAATATCACGTACTTTGTCTGCTTGCATGAAACCATGCTCAAGAAGCAGCATCCCATTTGTATGTAAATAATGTGGCGAACTTTCAATAATTTGCCGTAGTGCCGCTAACCCATTACTGGGCGCTAATAACGCAATCTTTGGTTCATATTGCAGCACTTCTGGCTCTAGGTGAGGATCATTTTCTGCTATATAAGGTGGATTACTGACGATAATATCCCAAGGTGCTAAATGATTTAGATCAGTAAACCAATCACTTAAACAAAATTGAATATTGTTAACTTCTAAATTTTTGGCATTTTTTCTAGCAAGCTGTAATGCTCGCTGCGATATGTCACTCGCAATAATATTCCAGTGTGGACGATGAAAGCCAATACTTATGGCAATTGCACCAGAGCCTGTTCCTAATTCTAACAACTTAATCGCAGACTCCGCTTTGATTGCTAAAATTTTTTCAACTATTATTTCGGTTTCGGGTCTAGGTATCAACACATCGGGATTGACAGCAAAAGGCAAAGACCAAAATTCTCTTTGTCCAGTAATATAGGCCAGTGGCTCCCCTTGGGCACGCCTTAATACTAGGGCTTGATATTGTTGTGCTTGGGTTGCTGTTAAAGGTAAATTATCTGAAATTCTTAAGGCTGCACGATTTATAGATATAATATGCATCATCAATAATTCAGCATCCCTCCGGCTTAAGTGAAAAACATCGACGGCTTTTGCAATACTTGATGATAGGCTATCAGTCATTAAGATGCGCAAGTGTATCTGCTTGATGTTCTCTAGATAAAGGTTCTACTACGGGTAATAAATCCCCTTCCATGATTTCAAGTAACTTATAAAGAGTTAAATTAATTCTGTGATCAGTTAAACGACCTTGGGGGTAATTATAGGTTCTAATACGTTCAGAGCGGTCGCCTGAGCCTACCAAACTTTTTCTCGTATCGGCAAGTTCTGCACGTTGCTTTTCTTGGCTTGCACTTAATAAGCGAGCTTGCAATACCGACATAGCACGAGCTTTATTTTTATGCTGGGAACGCTCATCCTGGCATTCAACTACCGTCCCGGTAGGTAGATGGGTTATCCGCACCGCAGAATCAGTTTTATTAACATGTTGCCCCCCCGCGCCACTGGCGCGGTAGGTATCAATTCTTAATTGACTAGGATCAATGACAATGGCATCCACTTCTTGCGCTTCTACCAAGACTGCGACGGTACAAGCAGAAGTATGAATACGGCCTTGTGATTCGGTACTAGGGACGCGTTGCACTCGATGTACACCGGATTCAAATTTAAGTTTAGAGTACACATTGTGACCGCTAATACGCGCTATCACTTCTTTAAAGCCGCCTTGTTCACTTAAATGCTCACTCATGATTTCTACTTGCCATTTTTGATTTTCAGCAAAACGGGTATACATACGGAATAAATTACCTGCAAATAAACAGGCTTCATCCCCACCGGTACCGGCGCGAATTTCTAAAAAAATATTGCGCGAGTCATTAGGATCTTTTGGTAATAATAGATTTTGCAGCACCTGCTCTAAGTTATCTAGCTCGCATTTTGCAGTTTGAACTTCAATTTGCGCTAATACTTTGATTTCTTCGTCGGGATCTTTCAATAATTCTTGCGTAAAAGCTAAATCTTCTTGGGCTTTGTTATACGCTTTATAAGCAATAACTAATGGCTCTAATTCAGCATATTCTTTTGATAGATCGCGAAAAAGGCTTGCATTACACATGGTTTCATTAAGACTTAATAAACCACTGATTTCTTCATGTCTTTCTATAAAAGACTCAAGTCGTGCATGTAAAGAGGGTAACATAATTAATCTTCTTTTAAGTTAAATACCGAGCGCGCTAAGGATAGCACACTTTCGTCCCCTCTAAAACTTGCCTCGCGCATCCATAGTGTAGGCTCATGTATCAACTGGTTCATTAATTGCGTAGATAAAGTTTCCAGAATTTTTTCCACGCTATAGCCTGCGTGTAGTTGCTTATATGCTTTAGTAAGCAGCTGCTTTCTTTGATGCTCACATTTATGTCGATATTGCTTTACTGTTTTTAGCATGTTTTGAGCAGATAACCAATTCATACAATAATTCGATTCATGCGTTATTTTACGCTCAGCTTGGATTGCCGCTTCTTTACGATTAGCGGTGTTACTATTTATTATTTGCTGTAAATCATCCAAACAATATAAATAAATATCTTCTAGAGTTCCTACTTCTGCTTCGATATCACGAGGCAAACCCATATCTATCATAAATAGGGGTTTATGTTTTCTTAGTTTCAAAGTACTTTCTAGTAAACCCTTCCCTATTATAGGTAAGGCACTCTGGGTTGCACTGATTAAAATATCTATATGAGGTAAAATGCCTGGAATTTCACTTAAACTCAACACTTCTATGACACAAGGGGCATTTTTAGCGCCCGTATTTTGTAACTGAGCTTGCAATGTTTTTGCATGCATAAGCGTACGGTTTGCTATATAGATTTGCTGTACGCCTTGGGCTAGGAGATGCTGTGCTGTTAAACCAATAGTATCTCCCGCCCCTACTAATAATACTGTTGTTTTACTGATGTCACTAAAAATATGCTGTGCCAATTTTACCGCAGCATAAGCTACCGACATGGGGAGGTGCCCTATGCGGGTCTCATGCCGTACCTTTTTGGCTACAAAAAAAACATAAGGAAATAAATGCTTAAATTGCTTGCCTATAGTACCTGCACATACTGCTTGTTGAAATGCTAATTTCATTTGGCCTAAAATTTCAGCCTCTCCTAATATCATGGAGTCTAAGCCACTTGCCACTCGCATAATGTGCCTAATAGCTGAGACACCTGAATGTTGATAGGTATGATATTTAAGTTCTTTTTTATGAAATAGAGGGTGTTTTTGTAACCAACGCAATAATTTTAGCGGTTCTTCAGTACCACAATACAGCTCTGCTCTATTGCAAGTATTTAAGGCTATGGCTTCGTTAACGGCTGCTTCATTTTGGATAGTTTGGATAAAATCTTGTAACTGTGTTGGCTCTAAATAAAATTTTTCCCGAATACTAATAGGGGCAGTATTATGATTTAACCCTAATGCCAACAATACCATCCAAATTCCTTCTTTAAAGCGCAATGCATATTTTATGTAAACTTTTACCGCATTTGGCCGAATAGTTAAATAATAAACTAAAAAAAATATACACAGTTACAGACCTACTACTGTTACGGTCGTTTGGAGTACGAAATGAGACGAATAGCACAAGTATATCTTACTGCATTAGCTTTGACGACCAGTACGGCCAGTTTGGCATTTCAACCGCCCCCTGCCCAATGCCTAATAAAAGAAGAGCCTATACCTTTTACAAAAAACTATTCCAACGCTGACATATTATATTTAAGTCTTACAGCTGAATATGCTTTACACCGTAATCAACCCCTATTTGCTTTAGAACAATACTACGCGGCAAGTATGCTTACTCAGAATGCTGAACTGGCAAAACGTGCTTTAGAAATTGCATTGCAATTGGAAAATAACAATTACGCTATTCAAATGGCTCTTATTTTTGCCACTCAAGAAAAAACAAATATCCAAGCACAATTAATAGCCGGCACCTTGCTGTTATCTCACGATACTAATGCCGCATTAGCCTTTTTTAAACAAGCACTTTTTTTAGATCCACCCCATGTGTATGAGCCTATTGCTGCCATTTTTAAGAAACTTAATATTCAAAACCAAACCGAACTTAAAAATCTCTTAACAACCCTAGCACAAGAATTGCCTACTAACCCTTATGCTCAATTTTTAGCAGCACAGGCACTTTTTCAAGCCGAAAACCTAAGCACTGCAGCAACTTTTAATAAAAATACATTACAAACCTTACCTAGTTTTGTACCAGCTTTAGAATTAAAAGCTAAATTAATAGCGGCCGAATCTAAAAACCCCAAAAAAGTGTTGAGTTTTCTAAACCAATCCTTACAACGTTACCCGCAATTACACGATTTACGATGGTTTTATATTTTAACGCTTTTAGAAGATGAGCAAATTTCGCCTGCTATAGCTCAATTGAAACTTTTACAAAAAAAACCCGCCTATAAAAATAAAGCCACCCTCTTTTTAGCAGAAATATACTTGCAAACTAAGCAAAACGCACTCGTTCAAACCAGTCTTGCGCCTTTAATAAAAGATCCGGAATATGGTTATATAGCACGCTTTATCTTAGGTGAAAATGCCCAAAATACGCAAGATTTTGATGAAGCTTTACAGTGGTATACGACGGTGGTACAAGGCCCTTATCATATTCCCGCTTATCTTCAAGCTGTCAATATTTTAAGACAACAAGCCGCTTTTACCGATGCAATCGATTTACTTCATAAAGCTAACCCCACGACGATTCAGGAACAAAAAGAATTACTGTTAACTGAAATAGATATTTTACTATTTTTAAAAAATTATTCATCTGCCATAACACTACTTGAAAAAGAACTGAAATATAACCCGAATGATACCGATTATTTATATGCCTTAAGCGTAGTTACGGGCCAAGATAATCAAATAGAGTTATCAGAAAACTATTTACGAGCAGTACTCGAGCAAAACCCTGAACATCTAGAAGCCCTGAATGCACTTGCTTTCGTATTACTGCAACAAAATAAGCACTTACCAGAAGCTACCGCCTTGCTGCAGCATGCGCTACAACTTGCTCCAGATAACCCCGTTATTATAGATAGTATGGGATGGTTAAAATATCAGACCGGTGATTTGCAAGAATCATTACAGTATTTACAAAAAGCCCATGCCCTAACTGAAGACGCTGATATTGCAGCGCACTTAGGTGAAGTGTTATGGCACTTAGGGGATAAACATGCGGCTATGGATATTTGGGCCCGGGCTTTTTATATGGCTTCTGAAAACGAAGCTCTATTGCAAACTCTAAAACGGTTTCAAGTGAATCTCCCTTTACTGACCCCTACTCTACTAGCCCCTACTTTATTGACGCCCGTTAGCAGCTCCCCCTAAACCTTAGTAGCTCCTCCTCAAGATAATCATTACGATTAATCTAAAAATAAGACTTTTAGTATTGCGCCTTGCTTATCAGTTAAGTACTATTAATATTATGAACTACTTTATGAGAAATTTTATACGACTTTTGCTGCTCTCTATCTTTGTTGGCTCATTCATAAGCTGTAAGCCTCCTAATACTATTCCTATGCCAATTTCATCAGTGAATACACCTATAAATCCTAACCATATAATGATGACCACGAAAGCAAGCTGGAAAGCCAAGGGCAAAATGGCACTTCTACATAATAAAATTGGGCACAATTTATATTTTGATTTGGAACACAAACCTAGCTCAGTAAAACTGACACTCTCAGGGCCTTTTGGAAGTGAACGGGCCAGTCTTACAGCGAGCAAGGATATGGTAAAACTTGAGCGCAGCGATGGCAGAATTTCTATTGCCAAACATCTTAGTGCTTTATTACAAGAAGTATTAGTACAAGACACTAATACTATTGCCTCAACCCAAATAGACAGCTTTGCTGCACTTGAATTATCTGACTTAGCTTATTGGTTACTGGGGCTCGCCAATCCTTTGTCCCCGGTTCAAGCGATATCCGGCCTGCAAGCCCCACAACAAGGATTTACTCAAAAGGGATGGCGCATAGAATATCAAAGCTTGCAGACTACCCCTTGGGGCCTGTATTTACCCAAACAATTGCTTATCTATAACGACCAGGTTAGAATAAAATGCTTTATTAATAATTGGTCAACAAACTAACACATAGAAAATCTTTTCGTTGACAAATGTTTAAGAGCTTTTGCATAATAGGGTCCTCTTTAGAACAACCCTTTTGGGGCGTCGCCAAGTGGTAAGGCACAGGGTTTTGATCCCTGCATACCTAGGTTCGAATCCTAGCGCCCCAGCCAATTAAAGGATTAAAGGCTTGATTGAGTTATGATATTAATAAGCGGTAAAGCAAATCCTTTTCTAGCCCAAAAAATCGCTACTCTTATCCAACTCCCTCTTAGCCCTACCTTATTATCAAACTTTAGCGATGGGGAAACCCGCGTCGAAATTCATGAATCTTGTTTCGGGCAGCCCGTTATTATCATTCAGCCCACCTGCCCGCCCGTTAACGATAATCTAATGGAACTTATGCTGCTTGCTGATGCAGCCTTACGCAGTGGCGCTACCCATATCACCGCTGTTATCCCCTATTTTGGCTATGCCCGCCAAGATAAGCTTAAAACGAATGGAATCCACGTGCCCCTTGGTACGAAAGTTATAGCAAACTGCTTAAATAGCGCTGCTATCGACAAAGTTATTACGGTCGACTTGCATACTGAGCATGCTATTGGCTTTTTTGGGACTAGTAGTTTTAATATCTTACCGAGCTCTTTATTCTTTAAAGATATTCAACAACAAAATTACAAGCAGCCCGTTATTATTTCGCCTGATTTAGGAGGGGTATGCCGCGCCCGCCATTTAGCACAAGCTTTTCCAAGCCCTGCGCCCCTAGTGATATTGGATAAAAATCGAGTCGAGAATGGCTTAAAGGCAGAAATTGTAAATATGACCGGGACAGTTAAAGGCCATACTTGTATCTTGGTAGATGATATAGTGGATAGCGCTGCAACTTTATGTGCCGCAGCCCACGCTTTAAAAGCCGAAGGAGCAAGCAAAATTGTGGCTTACTGTACGCATGCCCTATTTTCTAACGACTCCTTACAACAAATCCAAGCAAGCCCTATCGATGAATTAGTAGTAACCAATACCGTAGCTCATTCATTACCACTAACATCCAAAATACGTGTACTTGATATTGCTCCCCTGCTAGCCGAGACCTTATTGGCGCAAAACCCTCCAGAACTATAAGCTAACTCCCCCCCTTTGAAATTAGCATTCTTTTTTACTCAACTTGCCTGCCCTTCATGGCTTAAATGAAATTAAAATATTTTGCATTTATTTTCTAAAGAGGGAACTATTTAATCAGTTTATTACTCAAATGGTATTAATTAAGTAATGTTTTTAAAAAATCAAATGAGTAAATGAGGATTGATAAATGCCTGAAGAAATTAACACTTCAATTTTTGAATATACCCAAGCGTCCAAGGATGAATCAGAAGCAATATTCTCAGCTCGAGCATTAGAAATAACTACAAATAAAAAGCTAATTGAAGCTTTGCAAAAAGAATTTAAAAATACAAAAGATAAAGTACAAGATCTTGAAAAAGAGATATTATTTGTAGAAAAAGAAGGCGGGAAATTTTTTAACAACCTTTTTCGCAGGCAAAAAACAAAAGAAAAAATGGAAGCTCTAAAAAAAGAATTAACTAAGGTAAATGAAGCTTTAAACGCTGTAGAAATAACTTTAAATAGATATAAATCCCTTGAAAATCATTACGATACATACGAGTATGATCCATTTAAGCCTGATAAAGATTATATTATGATTAAAAAATTAAATAAAGAATCTTTGAAACAGTTAGAGGGGGCCATTTCTTCATCACCTAAGTTATCTGAGAATTTTAAATCGGCACTAATTTTACAGCTAAAACCTATACATGCTCTTCTTGAATCTAAAAAAAATGAGGTTAATTTCAATATATCTAATAAATTATTTAAAGCATTAATCACAAACTTACCAAACACAACATTTAAAAAATTAAATAATAAAACACCAAAAAAAAAGACAGTGAAAATGGAAAACAAAACCCCAGCACCAATTGTTGACGACATAAATATATCTCAACTTTTAGAAACAAATATCGATTACGAAAAAAGCCTAACCGATAATAACAACCCTATACCAGATAAAATTAAGCCATTTGAATCAAATTCCACCCCTCTAGAAAAAACGCAAAATAAAACCAGAAATGAATTAATTATCACTGAAAAAGCCAGGAAAATATTAATACTCAATAAACTAAAAAAGCTACACCGAATTGAGCAAGCAAAGCTGCGCCTTGAGCATCCTGACAATATAAGAATTTTAGATATTGTGAATATAATAAAAAAAATAGAGCAATCACCAGATGCTACCAAGGCTGGAGCTGTTTTGAGTGAAGGAATATTTAATCTAAAAATTATTCAAAATGAGCTTATGAAAAATAAGCAGCCCTCACAACTTGAATTGGATTCCTTAATTTCAAAGCTTGATACAATTGCAGAAAATAATTTAAAAACAGAAGCTGAAGAACTAAATACCGATAACATAGGCTATCATCTTCCAAATTATTCTTATGGTCTTAATGATGAAGATGATGACTTAGAAAACAATAAGGACATAACTCTGGTTAGTAGCAATACCGTAGAAGCCACAAACAAAGCAGTAAATGAGGACGACCGCATCATACCAACTATTGAGTCTAAATCTTTTAATGCCATTTCAAACATAGAACCTTTATTTAAAAATGCCTCAATAAGCACTAAAGGATTAGATGACACTGAATTTAATTCCGATAATAGTACCCTACAAAAGGCAATGGAAGATTTGCAAAACCGCTGGGGAAATCCTGAAAAATCTCCAATACTGGGTTCTAACAAAAAAAAATGGGAACGGGATAGTCTTATGAATTATGATACAATTAGAAAAAAAGGGGGATTAAAGCTTCCGACAGATAAACCAACCTCTGTTGATAAAGAAAAAACTCACCCTAATAAACCTAAAACTTCATAATTGTAATTAGGTAATATTTATGTTAAAACACAAAAAAAGCTTATTACATCAATATGTAAAAGATGATGTAAAAATAAAAAAAAAGAAATGTGCCAACAAAAGACAAGTAGTATTAAACGAAATTATAAAGATGACGCCCAATATAACTTTGGATGCACCAGGAGAACGTAGTGAAGAGCAATAACATGACGCCTATACAGGTAAGCAATAACTTTCTTATAGAAGAGATTGAAAGACTGAAACATTTAATAATGCTTTCTAATCCTTCTGACAAAATTATACCCATTATGGATTCTCTTGCGCAAAATATTACTGCACTTTTAACTGCAAACCCAAATTTACCCAAAATAAAACAATTAAATGATTTAAAACAAGCCATGAAGAAAATTGAATTCGATTATTCTAAAACTTTCTTTAAATCCGAGACTTCTAGCACCGCCCAATTTATTAAAAGTATTCATGGATTTATAAAAAATAATGAATTTTCAGCCAAAAATGAAATTGAGCGTTTATTGCCTCATTTGATAAATAAACCTTTTACCAAAACCGGAATATATACTGTATTAGAAAACATCGCTGAAGCCGTGGAAGTAGTAGCAGATTACTGTGGGAATTACCCAGATAACGTGGTGCCTGTTATTGATCAAATGTTAAAATTTACCCCAAAAGAATATAAAGAGAGAATTTGCCCCGCCTTAATAAATGCTTGGGAGGAAGAGAATACGGTAGAACGCTTAAAAGCACAAATATTTGGTGATAGTTTATATTTATTATGTCGATTTGCGAATAATGATGAAAAATTTATTGAAAGTACTTATTATCGCCATTTTGATATGGTGCACCCAGGGTATATTGCTAATCCTTCAGAAGACGTTAAGTCTAACGAAGGAAGAAAAGCTTTATTTACTAAAATGGCCCATGATATTGCGCTGGATTGTTTACATGCCGCTAAAGCACACCATAGTTTGCTTAAGACTCCTGCCTTGAAAGCCACCCCCACTTCTGCTAGTAGCTCTGGCTCTCGCGGCCTCTAAAACTTCAAAAAGTCAATAAACTAAATTAAAATAAGGTTAATTGCAGTTTATATCAATTTATATATGCAGTTGTTATTTGCGTTCATTGACTTACTACTCCACTTGTTATTAAAATTGACAATCTTTTCGCTCAAGCTTAATTATTATGTTAGTAAGCTTGAACAAAAGATAAAAATAAATTTTAAGACTTTACTACACCTTTGCTTGGTCGCGTGCATTGGTACTTTTGCTTTTTAAGGAGCACATCCCATGACAACTACTTTTGATTTAACTGCTAGTCTGCGAACAGACCAGGGGAAAGGTGCGAGCCGCCGCCTACGTCGTTTGCAAGATATGGTGCCTGGAATTGTATACGGTGGCAAAGAAAAGCCTACCTCTATTATGCTTGATCATAAAAAATTGATGCATGCCTTGGAACATGAGGCCTTTTATTCTCATATTCTTACTCTTCATTTACCTGATAACAAAAAACAACAAGTGGTATTAAAAGATTTACAGCGTCATCATTTTAAACGCGCGCTTATGCACGTTGATTTTTTAAGAGTAAACGCAACTGATTCTATTACCATGCGGGTGCCTTTACATTTCATTAATGAAAATATAGCACCGGGGGTTAAGAAAGGTGGCCAGGTTAGTCATATAACGACTGAACTTGAAATCCGTTGCCAGGCCAATCAATTACCAGAATTTATTGAAGTGGATTTAGCGAATCTTGAACTTGACCACTCCATTCATTATTCTGAAATCCCACTTGGTACAGGCATTGAAATTATTGCTTTAACTCATGGCACAGATGCTGCAGTCGTAAGCATCCATATGCCAAGAACTAATACTGTCGATGAGGCAGCTGCAGTAGCTGCTGAAGTACCTGCTAGTGCACAAAAAGCACCAGCTACACTGCAAAGCGCACCCGATAAAGGTAAAAGCAAGGATAAAGGCAAATAATTAGCTTTTATTCTCTTATAATATAGAAAATATTATGGCTATATCACTCATAGTAGGGCTTGGTAATCCAGGCCCTACTTATGCGCTTACTAGACACAATATGGGTATTATTTTTATCGAAAAATTATGCCAAAGCCAACATACGAATTTAAGTACCGAAACCAAATTAAATGCGCGTACTAGTAAAATCATAATAAATGAAAAAATGGTACGAGTAGCCTGTCCCACCACTTTTATGAATATAAGTGGCCAATCTCTTGGTAAATTAGCCCGGTATTATGCGCTTGCTCCGGATGAAATACTCGTAGTACATGATGAATTAGATTTAGAAGCAGGCCAAATACGCTTCAAGACGGGTGGTGGACACGGTGGGCACAATGGTTTACGAGATATCATAACGCATTTACATGCAACAGAGTTTCATCGCTTACGCATAGGTATAGGGCGGCCTGCTCATCCTCGGGTAGAGGTTGCAGATTATGTACTGAATAGGCCCACTCTTGATGAAGAGATTGCCATTCATGCCGCTATTGAACAGGGCTTTAATGCCTTACCTGAAATTATTGCCTGTAATTGGCCAATTGTGATGCAACGACTTCATACTTTTAACAATAGGAAATAAAAAATATGGGATTTAAATGCGGTATTGTAGGCTTACCTAATGTAGGTAAATCGACCTTGTTTAATGCCTTAACGCAAGCCGGGATTGAAGCACAAAACTATCCTTTTTGCACTATAGAACCTAATGTAGGTATAGTTCCCATGCCTGATCCGCGTTTAAAGCAATTGGCTGCCATCGTCAATCCTGAACGTATTATTCCAACTACTATGGAATTTGTAGATATTGCAGGCCTGGTAAAAGGCGCTTCTAAAGGTGAAGGTTTAGGCAATCAATTTTTAGCACATATTCGAGAAACCGAGGCTATTGCCCATGTGGTTCGTTGTTTTGAAGATACTGATATTATTCACGTTTCGGGGCAAGTAAATCCCTTAGATGATATTAGTATTATAAATACTGAATTATTATTAGCCGATTTAGAAACCATAGATAAAGCCTTATATAAATCACAAAAACTTTCCCGCAGTGGTAATAAAAATGTAGTGGCAGAAAGTGAATGTCTTGAAGCATTAAAAAAACATATCAATGAAGGAAAGCCCGCCAGAGCATTTAAAACGGATGCAAGCACTAAATCTCTTATTGCCCAATTACATTTACTTACTTTTAAACCCACCATGTATATAGCCAATGTGGCTGAAAACGGTTTTCAAAATAATCCCCATTTAACCGCCGTTATGGAACTTGCAGCAACTGAAAATGCTTTTGTAGTACCAGTGTGTGCGGCTATCGAATCTGAAATTGCAGAGCTAAAAGAAGAAGAAAAACTAGATTTTTTACTAGAATTAGGAGTGGAAGAGCCTGGGCTTGATAGAGTAATACGCACGGGTTATAAATTATTAGGGCTACAGACTTTTTTTACCGCTGGCATAAAAGAAGTGCGCGCATGGACTACCCCCGTTGGTGCTACTGCACCGCAAGCCGCAGGCTGCATACATACCGATTTTGAAAAAGGCTTTATACGCGCAGAAATTATAAGCTTTGAAGATTATATACAATATAAAGGAGAATCCGGCGCTAAAGAGGCGGGTAAATGGCGTTTAGAAGGAAAAGAATATATTGTAAAAGATGGTGATGTCATTCATTTTAGGTTTAATGTTTAATGTTTCAAAGACAGTATTTAAGGTATGGTTCTGGATTGCTCGAGTCGAAGCAATCCAGAAATAGAATTATTTTATTTAGCTTTTAAAACTTATGTGGCGAGGAAGAGCTACTTGAGATTTCATTTTTAAAAATAGAATCAGGAGTAGGAGAAGAAGCTCTACTTACCAAAACCTCTTCATCATTCGAAGTAGGGGTAGGAGGAAAACTTCTATACAAGGTATTTGGAGTACTACTACGACTTGACATATTTATAAAAAATAAATCATCAGTATTCACCCCTAGTTCTATACCTGACTGCTTAAAGTATAGGATTGACTCTTTAAATTTGGCAATACCCACAGGCTTAGTTGTAAAATGTGTAATAGATGCATCGAAGTTAGATTCTTGAAACTCTATAATATTTTCAGCATTAGCAGTTTGAAAAGTAATAGGCGTCTTTACGTTCAGCAAACTACAGGCTCTAATTATCTTTGCCGCATTAATACCATTAATATTTAAAGGTACCTCACTAGAATAGTTTTTTAAAAATTGATTATTTTCAAAAAGAGTATTTAATTTTTCTTCCATTTCGATTTTATTTTCTTGTTTTATTGGCAAATCGATATCGGACACAATCCAATCATATTTAGTATGCATAGCCTTTTCAATCATTTCAATGCCAGTTTTTACCAAAGTTACCTTAAATTCTAATTTTTTCAAAAATTTTACTAGCAATTTCGCGTTAACTTCAAGATCTTCTGATACTAGTACCATCGGTTTTAATTTATTAACTGAGAGGGCAGGTGCTGAGTAAGTTCTATTCAGTGGATTGGCATGCTTTGGAGTAGTGCTTTGAGAATTGCTAACAGACACCGCAGACATAGGACTTAAATAATGAGAGGGCATTTCTGACGTGAAAGAATTTCTACGACTATAACTGCATGACTCTAATAACAACGAGTTTCTTCGTGAATGAGCAACATATTCACTGATATCAGTTATCTCTTCACTTCTAGAATCCTCAGCTACTATTTCAAGATTATGTGCCAGGGGTATCGACATGGCATCAAGATTTTTTTGCTGCATTTTAATATATATCGGCAAACTCTTATTTTCAGCTACGCGAGGAAAGGTAGTATCGGCTAACGACATTGTATCAAGATTTTCTTGCTGCATTTTACTATATATCGGCAGCCTATTATTTGTAGTATTATTCTTTTTTTCTGTTACTCTATTACCGCCACTAAAAAAATTGTATATTGCTTTTAGCATTTTGTCTTTCTCCAATTATTCAAACTATTTTTTTATTCATGAGAATTTTGTAAAAAATTCATGAATTTATTACAAAGAATTGCTAAAAATAAAAAAGTGTATAATGAAACATTAAGTTGGGCCTTAACACCACTAGCTTTTTTTACCTCATCAAACCTTCGCCGCTATGGTATACGGTTATTTATGAAATTACAACAATAAAATTTTTTATTTATACGTGTATGTCAACACAGGCAAGATTAGTGCAATCGTTTAAAAACGCCTGCTGAGTATTGCTTTCATAAGCTTTAATAGCATAATGATGATGGGTTAATTCTTTATAAACTTGCTTAAAATGATAAGGCTTAGAGGGGGAAGAATCAACCGGAGTGGATTTGCTAGTGGTTGGAGATAGAGTGGATTTATTAGTTGAGCTTGGCTTATTAGTCTGTAACAAAGAATGTTTTGGTACTATATAGTTTGAAGTGATTTTCATTCAGTGACTTTATTACGTATATACACAGGTTGAGCCGCCAGAGGCGTAACATCAAAATTTTTGTTCTTTATTTTATCTTGCGCTAAAAGCAACATATCTTCTGCATGAGGTAAAATATTTTCTATTAGTACATAATCAGACAGCATTTGCTTTATGGTTTCATATGGACTTACTTGTTCTTCGCCTACTAATTGGCAAATATTAGCCTGATTGACCGCATAAAGTCCCCAATAAAATTCATGCATGCGGGCATCAATAGTAGCACAGATTTTTGGTAGAGTATTAATACGATAGGCGCCTTGGGCAATCGTCTGCAGCGTTGAAATTCCAATAACTGGAATTTGTAAACCAAAAGCCAACCCCTGAGCCGCACTTGCCGCAATTCGTACTCCTGTAAAACTACCCGGCCCTTGTCCAAAAGCAATACAATCAAGCTCTTGCAGGGTAATGTCCACACTACGTAATAATTCTTGAATTTTAGGTAATAAAATTTGCGTATGGGCATTAGGAGTTTTGTCGTGAAAAAAACAAGTTTCCTGGTTTGTTTGTAAGGCAATAGTGCATGCTTCAGTAGAAGTATCAAAGGCTAAAATATTAAGGCTTTTATTTTTCATCAGTTATTATACCGCGTCCTTCAGCCCAAATGAGTAGGCTAATTGCTTTAAATTTAGCAACCGACATCATACCGCGGCCTTTATGAGTGAAGCCTGGCTGTGCTGTGGGAACTGATATTGCTTGTTCTAATGCTGCTCTTTGACAGAGATAAATTTCTTGCGGTAGGTATAAATCATTCATCAATATTAGGGCAACCGCTTGCCAAGCACCCCCTAACTTAAATTGTCCAACACGAGCTTTAGAATGTGAAGGAGTATTAAATAATACCCGTGCTTTAATTTGAATTTTAAGCTCAGCCCAAATACCGGTTCCAATTAAATCGACACCGCTTTCAATTTGCTGAGGTATTTCAAAACTAAGTAAGTTCCCTACGTAAAATCTACCCAACTCACTACTTACCGGTAGTACTTGCCCGGTAAGTTTATGATACTCAGCCGCTAAACGCCGAGTTTCATTCATTAGTTTATCAATAGCATAAAGGTTCAAAATAAAAATCCCCGTTGTAGATCTCAAAAATCTCTATTGCCTTAGTTTACTATTTTTTATAACAGCAAATAAAGCAATAAGTTTAGATATCCACTAACGGGGAATTTTATAATGGTTTTAAGCGATAGAGGCAGCCTTGGGCGCCGCTTTCTTACGCGAAGTTGTGGTCGTGCGTCGTTTAGCAGTCGTCTTTTTAGCTGTACCAGCTCGTTTAGCAGCGGTGGTTTTGGTGCTGCTCTTCTTGGTAGTAGTTTTTTTAGCAGTAGCTTTCTTAACGCCAGTTTTTTTAGCTGGAGCTTTAGTAGCCATAGCTTTTTTGGGAGCAGCTTTTTTAGCGGTAGTTTTTTTGGCCACAACTTTTTTTGGAGCTCCTGCTTTGGCAGTAGTTTTCTTTGGCGCTACCGCCCGTTTAGCGACTGCTTTTTTAGCTGTTGTCTTTTTAGCTACTGCTTTCTTAGCTACAGGTTTTTTAGCAACTGCTTTTTTAACGGTAGGCTTTTTTGTAACCGCTTTTTTAACAGCGTTAGCCTTAGCCACTACTTTTTTCTTTACACTTTTTACTGTATCTTTAGCTGCCTTAACTCCGGCATTCGTCTTTGCTTTCAATGTCTTTACAACTCGTTTTACACTGGCCATATAAGTCTCCTATTCAATGATTACGCATATGCACTAACAATACTAACATAGCACAATTATCATATTAGTACATCATTAATTTAAAAAAAAATATTATTTTTTAAAAAAAAACCACTTTTGCTATCCAAAAGTACAGCTTGACAACCTAGAGTTTGAAATAAAAGTATCAAAAAGCTTTCATTAAATCAAAAAATTTACATTCAAGACCGTGACAAGCTTATCTTGATTGCTTGTTGTATTTTGCCCACCTCTCCTATGCCATCAATATGAATATATTGTAGAGATTTACCTTGCTGAGAGGACGAAAGCGATTGGTACCATGCAATTAAGGGGGCAGTCTCGGCATGATATACGGATAAACGATGTTTAATCACATCAATCTTATCATCTTCTCGCTGCACTAAAGGCTCACCGGTTACATCATCGGTATCAGCAATTTTAGGGGGATTATAAATCAGATGATAGGTGCGACCCGATGCTGCATGCATCCTTCGGCCAGATAATCGTTCTATAATATTTGCATCTGGTACCGCAATATTAATAACATAATCAATATCAATACCTTTCTTCATTAATGCTTCTGCTTGCACGAGTGTCCTTGGAAAGCCATCAAAAAGAAATCCCTTGTCACAATCCGGATTTTTTATCCGGCCTTGAATTAGACCTAGTATGATTTCATCGGCTACTAACTCCCCTCTAGCCATAACTTCTTTTGCCATTATGCCAAGAGGGGTAGCATTTGCTACCGCTTGACGCAGCATATCCCCTGTCGAAATTTTAGGGATATGAAATTGGGTACAAATATATTCCGCTTGGGTGCCTTTGCCTGCTCCAGGGGCCCCTAATAAAATGATATTCACTGTAAATTGCTCCTAAATTATCACCGAGTTTAACCAGTATTACGCATGCCCGCCGCAATCCCATTAATGCTTACCAATAAGGCAAGGTTGATATCACTCTCTTCTTCGTTTCCAGGGTTCTGGGCTTGCATACGCTTGCGGTGCAACAATTCTACTTGTAATAAATTTAAAGGCAAGATGTAAGGGATACGTACTTCAATAGAATGACGTAAGCTGGGGTTATGCTCAAGCAACTTCTTAGCTTTACAGTTGGACAATAATTGATCGACCGTAGTTTTGAATAGTGTACGTAAATTATGTCCTGTTACATGTAAGGCGGTGGGCACTAAACGTAATTCATAATATTCAGAAATTGGTAAAGAAACTTTGGCAAGAACCATTTCTATCATATTAAATAACGAATATAAATAGGGCCACTCCTTCAACCATTGCTGAGTGCAGGTATGCTTATTTAATACTATTAAGGCCTCTCCTACCCCCAGCCAAGAGGATAATAATAATCGATTTTGAGTCCAGGCAAATACCCAGGGTATAGCTCGTAGGCCCTCTACTCCTTTTACTTCCCCGCGACGCTGCGGTCTTGAGCCAATCGCTAAATGATTTAAGGCATCTATAGGTGTTGCCTGGGTAAAATAAGTTATTACTTCAGGCGTGTGTTTTATAAGTTGTTGATACTGGACAGAAGATTGTTGCGCCGCACTCTCCATCCAATTTTTCCAATCAGCGCTAGGTCTTGGTTTACTATCTACAATCGCTTCTACCGTTGCTGCCATATAAATATTAAAAGTTCTTTCTGCTATTTTAGTTAATCCAAATTTATTACGTATCACTTCACCTTGTTCAGTAACTCTATACGCATTACCAATAGTGCCTTCGGGTTGAGCTTGAATAGCCAGATGGGTGGGCCAGCCCCCTCGACCTATACTACCACCGCGACCATGAAAAAAGATCAATTGCACGCCGTATTGTAAAGCTATTTGTACCAAGTTTTCTTGTGCACTATATTGAGCCCAGCTTGCAGCAAAAATTCCAGCATCTTTAGCTGAATCGGAATAGCCAATCATAACCGTTTGTATATTATTCTCTATGCATTGATGATATACAGGCAATTGAAACAAAGCTTCCATTATTTGGGGCGCCGCCTGTAAGTCTGCTAGCGTTTCAAATAATGGTACCACCGGGAGTATATCAGATACACCGGCAAGCTTTTGTAATAAATATACTACCAGTATGTCGCTTGCGGCACTGGTGTGAGAAATAATATAAGAATGTAAACTATCCCGGGGTAATAAGGTAATCATTTCAAATATTGCAAAAGTATCTTGAGTAAGTAAAGTCTGAGAATGTTTGCCTACGGCCACGTTTGGATTTTTTAATTGTTGTACTAAAAATTGTATTTTTTGTGGTTCAGGCAGTCCTGCATAATCATTTACCCCTAAGGCTGCTGCGTATACCGCAATACAAGCTTCATGTTTCGATGCATCTTCTCGAATATCTAAAGATAATAAACTAACACCAAAAGTATATAATCTTACTATAATATCTTGCAAAGTACCTTCTGCTATAATTAGTGCACCGGTGTCTTTTAAAGATTCAAAGCACAATAGCAGGGGTTCTAAAATTTCAGGAACAGTAATGTAATAAAAACTTGCTGTATTACTCGTATCTTCTAAAAAATTTTCGATATTATTTTTAGTTTTTTGCAACAATAATTCAATAGGTTTTATAATATATCGGTAAGGCTCAGTTACCTTGCCAACCTTTTTGCGCAGTGCGGCATTTGCCCTCGACATGGATAATTCTTGTCTTAGGCGTTTGAGCTCTTTTAGATATAAATCAGCTGCCATCCAACGATTTAACCAACACGCTTGCAAGGTGATAGGGGGAGTTACATTAGGATTGCCATCTCTATCCCCTCCCATCCAAGAGCCAAATTTTATGGGGCAATACGACATAGGTAAAGATATTGATAACATTTTCTTTACCGTATAATTTAATTCACGCATAAATTGAGGTATCGCATACCATAAACTATTTTCCACAATGGCAAGCCCTGACTTTACTTCGTCAATGGGGGTTGGATTTGTTTTACGTATATCAGTGGTAAGCCAGGCGGCGGTGATTTCTTGATGTATTTGGGTATGCAATACCGATCTTTCATAAGCCGAAAGGAAAGGATTATCCAATTTTTCTAAAATACTGGCAATAGTATTATATTTATTTATTAAAGTCCGTCTCAAGACTTCTGTGGGATGTGCCGTGAGTACTAAATCGATACTGAGCGTAGAGAGTACTTGACTAATTTGCTCAGTAGCTATTCCTTTTTTTAGTAATAGGGCAATGCAATAAGCCACAGAGCCTGGTGCAGGTTCGGCCTCAGGGTGTGATTGATGGTACGAGATACGCCTTATTCGATGGTGCTGCTCAGCAATATTGGTTAAATTCAAAAAATGGGTAAAGGCCCTCGTAATCAATAATAATTCTCGATTCGATAATTTTTGAAAATATTCAGTTAAAGGCAGTAAAGAGGCAAGATTTGCTTCTGGAGTTGCTTTTGCAAGATGCCTGATGGTCTCCACCTGATTAAAAAGCTTAATACCTTCTTGCTCTTTAAGCGTTTGACCTAATAAATCACCTAATAGCCGCACATCTAGAGACAGCTGTGCTCTTGTGTCTTCCATTTCTATCCTTGAACTTATATGTCACCATTCCATGTAGACTTATTATACTGATTTTGAGAAAGAAGCAAACAAATAAAATTATTTCTTATGCTATAGTTAGGTATACAGAATACTTAATAGAGCGAGTAGGGAGCATGACAAATCCAAAAAGGCCCTATAGACCCCCTGTAAACGATTCTTTACTTACTCGAGAATCATGGAAAATTTTTCAGGTGGTGGCTGAATTTGTGGAAGGATATGAACGTTTAGTAGAGATTAAGCCTTCGGTCAGCATTTTTGGATCTACTAGAATTGCACCTGCTCATGCTTTTTATACCCTTACCGAAAAAACTGCTGAACTACTTTCAAACGCAGGTTATTCTGTAGTAAGTGGCGGTGGCCCAGGTCTTATGGAAGCCGCTAATAAAGGGGCCTATCAAGGCAAAAGTTCGAGTATTGGTCTCAACATTATTTTACCACACCATGAAGCACCCAATCCTTTTCAGGATATTTCGCTACGATTCAGGCATTTCTTTACTCGAAAAGTTATGTTCGTTAAATATGCTAATGCCTTTGTCGTTATGCCAGGAGGCTTTGGTACCTTAGATGAGCTAGCAGAAATTTTAGCACTTATTCAAACCGGCAAAGCCAAACGTATTCCAGTAATATTAGTTAATAAAGCATTTTGGTCTGGTTTGCTACATTGGCTGACCACCACCGTCACTAGCGAAGGCATGATTGATAGTCACGATATGGCTTTATTACAAATAGCAGATAAACCAGAAGAAGTGCTAGATATTATTGAAAATTTTTATAAAGAAAGAAAGATAGATCCTGCCCATTATAATCAAAATCGCGTTGATAGTTAAGTTAGTATAATACTTGTATAATTATTCTATCTATCGTTCTAGCAGGGCTATAGATTCTATATGCTCGGTATGAGTAAACATATCCATTACCCCTACGCTCTGTAAGGTAAATCCATATTTATGTACTAATTCACCTACATCTCGCGCCAAAGTAGCCGGATTGCATGAAATATAGACTATACGTTTTACTGAAGATTTCGCGATAAAAGGCAAAATCGCAAGGGCCCCAGAACGGGGAGGATCTAGTAAAATTTTATCATAGGGCTGTGACATCCACGCAGCCGCCTGGGGAGGGGAATCTAGATTTGCAGCGAAACCTTGGATATTAGTTAGATTATTAAAGGCTGCATTTTCCAATAATCGCTCTACCATTTTTTCACTTCCTTCCACCCCAATTACTTCTTTTGCATGCAATGCCAGAGGGATAGTAAAATTCCCTATCCCACAAAATAAATCTAAAATAGTTTCATCTGCTGAAGGCGCTAATAAGGATAATGCCAATGTAATCATTTGCGTATTAACTACTGCATTAATTTGAGTAAAATCAGTAGGGTGAAACAAAAACTTAGCATGCAAGTTAGGTAACACATATTTTAAACGGTATTCAGTATCAATAGGCCATATTTTATGTACGCTTTCAGGCCCGTGGGGCTGTAAATATAATTGAAAATTATGCAAAGCTGCAAAAGTAATTAAAGCAGTTATTTCAGTAACAGAGATTGGCTCTAGATGCCGGATAATCCACGCCATATCACTATCGCCCATAGCAATTTCTATTTGAGGAATAAATATTTTACAGCTCAAAGCTTGCAACAATTCTGCAAAAGGTTTTATTAAGTCTGCAGCTTTTGGTTCCAAGATATAACAGTATTCAATATCGGTAATTTTACTACTTTGCTTTTCTCTAAATCCTATAAGCAATTTTTGCTTTTTAAAAACATACTTGACTCCAAGCCGAGCTTTGCGACGGTATTGATAACTGTGACCAATAATAGGAGGAAGCCAGATCTTAGGTATCACTTTACCAAAATGTAATAATTGTTCTTTAACACTTTCTGTCTTAAAAAGAACTTGGGCATTTGCACTGATATGCTGCAACCGGCAGCCCCCGCATATCCCAAAATGTGGACAAAGTGGAGTCACTCTATCTGGTGAAGGTTCTAGAATATCTTTCACTCTAGCTTCATCAAAGCGAGAGCGTCTTTTTATAAACTCAAAAGTAACTTTTTCATCTTTTAAGGCCCCTTCAACAAAAGTGGTTTTGCCTTCGAATTGGGTAACTCCACGCCCTTCTGGGCTTAAGGAATGGATAGTTGCTTCCATAATTAATTCCATAATTTTAAGAATTCTTGTAAATGCGTTTTGGGGCTGTTAGCTAAATACTCTTTAAGTCTTATTTGTTCGAATTGATAGGTTTCTGGTGTCAGCTGGCCCCGCATCCACTGAAAACGCAAATACAATAAATACGTATTTAAGACATCGGTTTCACAATAATGTCGAATAGCTTTGATCTCGCCTGCTTGATAACATGCCCATACTTTATTGCCTTTCATACCCATTTTTCCTGGAAAATGTAGCAATTCAGATAAAGCATCCAAGCCTATACACGCATTTTTTTGATAGCTACTTAATACATCCATTATATCTAAGTGACGAGTATGATACCGATTAACATAGTTATTCCATTTAAAGGTAGAATCTTGTTCACCCATATCCCAATAAAGGCTTGCCTGTACTTTATGCAGCATGGAACGATAATGCAATACAGGCATATCGAAGCCTTTGCCATTCCAGGACACAAGGGTTGGGATATACTGCTCTAAGCCGGAATAAAAACGTTCAATCAATTGGACTTCTGCAGCATTTTCTGTGCCTAGGGACCATACTTTTACAAAATCCTTATTGGCAACTACAACCGATATAGCCACTATCTTATGTAAATGTAAAGGCAAAAATTCGTTATTATGGGTTTGCAGCCTGGTAGAAATCACCGCATCATATACCATGTCATCAGTGCAACCCTCTAGATTATACAGGCGGCGACAATTTTCAATATCAGGCACGGTTTCAATATCATATACCATTACAGTCATCGAGAGCATCACTCTATATTAGTTTACTAAATTGTTTTTATTGACTTAAGCCTGGACTTTTGCCAACATAGCAACGGGATTATAAACTTTCCTAACCGTGTTGGCTAGCTTATAAAAATTGAGAATTTCTTTATGATCAAATGGGGTATCAAAGCTCGGGTCTGGTTTTTGGCCTTAGTACCTACTATTACTATTTCTCTTTTATTGGGTAGCTACTTTACTAGTATTCGTGTAAATGATTTAGAACAAGCATTACATGATCGTGGCATGGCTATGATACTGCGATTTGCAACAGGAAGTAGTGATGCCGTTCTGAATAAAAATCTTTTGTTTTTACAAGATATATCTAATATGACCTTGCATGAAAATGATGTTCATAGCATTAATTTTTATGACTCTGAGAAAAAATTAATGCTCCACAAAGGCAAACCCACTACTGCCATCAGCTTACCGATGGACAGAAGCCCTTTGTCCAAAATTGTTGTGCATGAAGAAGCAAATATTTTATTTTTTATAGCACCGCTTACTGACGCCTCTGCAAAAGAAAAAATGGTGGGTTGGGTAGTTATTGGTTTAGAAAAATCTTTTACACGTTTTAAGCAATATAAAGTTTTAATACATAGCAGCATGATTGTATTATTTGGTTTATGCATTAGCGGTTTGCTGGCAGTGTATATGGGGCACGATATTACCCAGCCCATTTTAGAATTAGCTTCTATGGTTGCGCGCATTAAAAAAGGTTATTTGCACACTCGCATTCAAACCCATGCCCATTGGGAATTGCAAATATTGGAATCTGGCATTAATAGGATGGCAGCTGAATTACAAAAATCACATGAAGAAATGGAAGATCATATCACTCAGGCCACGGCTGACTTACGCCATAGTTTAGAAACTATAGAAGTACAAAATATCGAATTAGAAATTGCCAGAAAAGAAGCCGAACATGCAAGCCAAGTTAAATCTGAATTTTTAGCCAATATGAGTCATGAAATACGAACACCGTTAAACGGAATTATTGGATTTATTAATCTTTTACACAAAACGGAACTGAATACTCGACAAAAAGAATATGTACATATCATTAAGAAGTCTTCTGCAAGCTTGCTTAGCATTATTAATGATGTTTTAGATTTTTCAAAGATAGAAGCAGGCAAATTACAACTTGAATACACTCAAATGGATATACGGGATTGTATCGAAGATGCACTCAATTTATTAGCGCCTAATGCTCATGAAAAAGCATTAGAGCTTATCCCTTTGATTTATTTAGATGTGCCTTATAAAATAATCTGTGATCCGTTACGAATTAAGCAAATTATTACTAATTTAGTAAGCAATGCTATTAAATTTACTGAAACTGGCAGTATAGTGGTCAGAATCATGTTAGAAAGCGAACAAGATAATACCGCCACTTTATGTATTAGTGTAACTGATACCGGTATTGGTATCTCGCTGAACGAACAAAAAGAATTATTTTTTGCATTCAATCAAGCAAATAGCAGTACCAGCCGCAAATTTGGAGGTACGGGTCTTGGGCTAGTTATTTGTAAAAAACTAGTAACGCAACTTGGGGGCGAAATGGGAGTAGACAGTGAACAAGGAAAAGGATCAAGTTTTTGGTTTACATTTACAGCGCAAAAAGTTGCTCATCAAGAAAAAACATATAATCAATTGAAAAAAGTCAAAGTATTGCTATATGAACCTCACCCTATGACTCGACTTGCTTTAAGCCATTTATTTACTGAATGGGGTATTCAAACAGAAATAGCTGAATCATTAGAGATTATTGCAGGAACCGTACAAGAAAATTATATTAATAATACCCCCTATAACATCGTTATTCTTGGCTTTAATCAGATAGATATAGATGACAAATTTTTAAATGAACTTATCACTCACTTAAAGTTTACCTATTCTTGTCCTATTGGAATTTTAGCCAATACTACCGATCTTAAAATTTACAATGGCATTTTGCATTTAGGCTCTGCGCTTTGCATGGCAAAACCCGTAGCACGACGCAAGCTATATGAAAGTTTATGCTCTGCCTTAATAGAAAAGCATACGCCAATAAATGCTGACAAACCAGAAACGCTCTATACTATTAAAATTTTGGCTATTGATGATAATCCAGCTAATTTAACCTTAGTATGTGCTTTATTAGAGCAAATGGGGGTAGTGGTTTTTGCAGCACCCAGTGGGCTCCAAGCCCTACATCTATTAAAAACCCATAAAGTTGATTTAATTCTAATGGATATACAAATGCCTGAATTAGATGGTTTACAAACTACAAAATTTATACGTGAAATGAGTGGCTTTGCTAGCACCCCTATTATTGCCTTAACAGCACATATTTTGGGAAGAGAACAAGAAGCATTATTTGCAGCAGGCATGAATGATTATTTAAGTAAACCAATTAGTGAACATGAATTAAGAGCTATTATTTATAAATGGGCTCTTAAAAGTGTCGGCAATGATATCCCGACCGTTGCTTTGCCCTTAGTAAATAACAGTATTACCACCGCAATCGATTGGGAATTAGGCTATAAATTAGCAGGCGGCCAAGAGCTACTAGCGAAAGATTTGATGAAACAATTGATTGATTATTTGCCTGCTGAAAAAATAAAAATAATTCACGCCTATGAAACCAAAAATTATGCATACTTAGGAAATGTAGTACACAAATTACACGGTGGATGTGCCTACTGTGGGGTACCACGACTTAAATTAAGCTGCAAAAAGTTTGAAACCGCTATTAAAAATCAATCGCTCATCGATATGCAATCAGCTTTTGAAGATTTCATAATTGAATTAGATGCGGTTTTAATAGCCTGGACACAAAGCCAAGCTACTGCTTAACTTTTGATAGTGTCGTGATAACACTTCTTATGATGCAAACTTAAATTGCCATTTATATTTTGGCACTTCGTCACACTTCTACAATAACCATTGCCACACAATATTCACGCTCATCACTCAAGCTTAAGTGAGTTGCAATAATATTATTTTTTTTAAAAAGTTGATAAGTTACCCCCGATAATTCAACATAGGGCTGCCCTAGCTCTGTATGCAATATAAGCATGTCATGAAAAGTAATTCCATTACGAAAGCCCGTGCCTATAGCTTTTGTTATCGCTTCTTTTGCAGCAAAATGTTTTGCTAAATAACGTACCTTATCTTTGATGGTAGTTATTTCTATTTGTTCTTTGGGATGTAGTATTCGCTTTATTAAGCTCTCAGGATAGCGTTTATAAACTTTTGCTATACGACTAATTTGTACCATATCATTACCAATACCAAATATTGCCATTTATAGTAATTTCCTTGTTTCTAAGGGTTTAGGGCCTAGATATGCTGTTAAAGCAACTCGCAAAATACGTTTAGCAGCTTGTAAATCACCGGGGGTTTCAAACTTATCTTGACTACAATTTAAGAAATTTTCTCCTTTAAATAATAAAGGATGCGTAGCTGAATTAGCTTGATTATTAGGCTTATTCACCACCTCTATCCCTTTTTGAGGCTCAAAAATATAATACTGATGAGCTTCAATAGGTGCACCAGTAATATCGGTAGTCAGCTGTAACTCGTAGCCTATAGTTTGTAATAATTTTTTTTCAAATTTTCTTAAGGCAGGCTCCTCTACCCCTGAACTTAATTCATAAAGGCTATTATGATAAGCATCAAATAGATCTTCATGAGCGTCCCACCGTGCAATAAGACGCATTAAAAGTTCATTCAGATATAAGCCACATAATAATTTACGCCCCGTAAGCATGGGAGCTGCCGTTATATTTTCTGCATTTTGTAGAGTAAGCAATTCTCCCCTACCCGTACCAGAGATAGTTAAGGGCATAAAAGGCTGCAATAATCCCCTAAAACGTGATTTAGGCCGATTAGCTCCTTTTGCAATCATGCCTATTCTACCAAAGGCTTTTATAAAAACCTCTAACAATAGGCTAGTCTCTTGGTAAGGCCTAGTATGTAATATATAAGAGTCTTGTAAGGCTATATTTATACGCATTAAGAATGAAAACTAAATAACAAAATCGATAAATTAGTATTGATCTTAACCCGCTATTCTTATATGGTAAAGAAAGCATACAAAAAACTTTTTATTTAGGAGAATACTTGTGTTTGAAAAAACTATAGAAACTATTTTGAACGATCTTATTCAATTAGATATAGATGCCTATCAAGCTTATGAAGAAGCCATAAAAGCTATTACAGAAACTGAAATTAAAAAAGAACTCCATAGCTTTCAGCAAGATCATAAACGGCATATTACCGATTTATCCGCCCTCCTTAAAAGCTTAGGCGGAGAACCCATTAAACAAACCCTAGACTTTAAAGGCTACATAATCGAAGGTATGACTTCACTACGCAGTATAACGGGTACTGAGGGTGCCTTAAAAGCTATGATTACTAATGAAAAATTAACTAATCATTATTATCATAATGCCTTAGAATATAAGGGCTTTACTCAAGAAGTGCGTCATATGATTACCCAAAATTATCATGATGAACAAAGACACCTCGCTTATATTGAAAAAACGGTAGCTGCATTAAGCAAATAACCTACTTTACAATAAGCATTTAAATAAAAGCCCTGATAAGCTATCAGGGCTTTTTTAGTGCAGCAAAAGTACCTACTATCGATCATTGATATAAAAAAATTCAATTAATAAAAACTTATCTATAAATATGAGTTCTTTAAAGTTTATAATTCGTCATTAAGGCCTAGACTGTGTAATGCTCGAATATCATCCGACCAATTAGCTTTTACTTTAACCCATAATTTTAAAAATACTTTTTGGCCTAGCAAATTTTCGATATTAATTCTGGCTCTACGCCCTATTTCGCGTAAGCGGATACCGCCCTCACCTATGACAATTGGTTTTTGGCTTTCCCTTTCCACCCAAATAATAGCATGAATTTTAATTATTTTTTCTTCTTTAATAAAAGATTCGATTTCTATCATAATAGAATAAGGTAATTCTTTACTTAAAAATCGTGTCAATTTTTCGCGTATTATTTCTGAAATTTGAAACCGGATAGTCTTATCAGTAATTTGGCCTAATGGAAAATAATGTGGGCCGATTGGCATTAAATCAGTTATAGTTTTTTGTAATTTTAGTAAATTGCTACCCTTTTTAGCTGAAATCGGAATTATTTCAGTAAAGGCATGTTTTTTAGTAAGCTGCTCAATATGGGGCAATAACCATTCTTTTTCACTTAACATATCCACTTTATTGACTACTAATAATATCGGCACCGTGATATGGCTTAATAAATTCAACACTAATTCATCTTCTGCAAGCCAACGGGTGCTTTCAATCATAAACAATACCACATCTACTTCTCTTAAAGCGGCCCGGGCTTCTTTATTCATATATTTATTTAAAGCAATTTTCTCACCCTCATGAATACCGGGAGTATCGATATATATAATCTGAACATTATCGATAGTTTGAATACCTAAAATACGATTACGCGTAGTTTGGGGTTTGCGAGAAGTAATACTTAATTTTTGTCCCACAATTTTATTTAATAAAGTAGATTTACCAACGTTAGGGCGCCCTATAATAGCAACATAACCTGATTTGGTAGTAATTGAATTTGTATCTATATCATTCATTTTTGTAAGGCCTCTAATGCGATTTGCGCTGCTGCTTGCTCAGCCACTCGACGACTACGGCCTTGTCCTTTAAAAATTTGCGACAATGCCTTAATAGTACAACTGACAAAAAAAGTTTGTTCATGTGCCAGCCCGCTTATTTTTTCAACAACGTATTCTGGGGTAGCTAAGCTTTTTGCTTGCAGATATTCTTGTAATAAAGTTTTAGGATCTTTTTGAATAGTATCAGGGTGAATCATTTTTAATTGGGTATCATACCACTTTAAGAGGGTTTGCTTGCAAACCTCTAAAGAGGCATCTAAATAAATTGCCCCTATAATAGCTTCTAGAGCATCTGCTAGAATGGAAGCCCGATTATGACCCCCACTTTTTAATTCGCCAACTCCTAATTGAATAAAATCATGCAATTGCAATTCGCGGGCGATCAAGGCTACAGTCTCTTCACGCACTAATCGAGCACGCATACGGGTCAATTCGCCTTCTTGGGCGGTAGGAAATTTATAAAATAATTGAGCGCCTATTATAAAATTTAATAAAGCATCGCCTAAAAATTCTAAGCGCTCATTATTGTTATGCGATACTGAACGATGCGCTAACGCTTTTTTTAGTAATTCTGCATCTTTAAAATGATAACCTAAAAGTGCGTTCAAGCGTTTAAGTTGGGGGTTTTCTAAACGAAATGTCATTGTATTTTTTTAGCTAACCTTTCCCAACGAATATCGTTTTCGTCGGCATGCCAACTCATCCAAATGGCAAAAGCCCTGCCAATAATATCTTTGTCTTGCACAAAACCCCAATAACGACTATCTTCGCTTAAATCTCTGTTATCGCCTAATACAAAATAGGAATCACTTGGCACTACAATATCACTAAATTTATAATATCTTTCGGCATTTTGTGATTTGATATCAGGACAAATAAAAATAGTATGCTTTACTTTATCTAGATATTCATTATATTGCTTAACGGTAACCCCCCCTGGAATAAAATCCGTATGCGTTTGGGCAACAAATTCTGTCGGGACTACCGCACCATTAATACTCAATATTTTATCTCTGTATGAAATCCTATCGCCTGGAACACCCACCACTCTTTTAATCAAATCTTTATCTGCCGAATGGCGAAATACTATGACATCACCGCGCTTTGGGGCGCCAACGCTTACTAATTTATGGTTTAGCAGAGGTAATTTTAAACCATAATCGTATTTATTGACTAAAATAAAATCTCCAATTAATAAACTTGGCACCATAGAAGCGGTAGGGATACGAAAAGGTTCAAACAAAAAAGAACGTATTAATAATACTAATAAAAAAACAGGGAAAAATGATTTTGATTGTTCAACTACCCAAGGTTCTTTCCCTTTTGTTGATATATCATGCTTACCCATCCATTTAAGCTGTCGCCCATGTTTAAAAAATAAAGTATCTATTCCCCAAATAGCACCCGTAAGGCAAGTTATTAGGGCTAAAATTTCTGAAAATCGTAAATGCTCTATAAAACTCATTATTTATCTTTGTCCACTTTTAAGACTGCTAAAAAGGCCTCTTGTGGAATTTCCACTCTGCCCACCTGTTTCATACGTTTTTTTCCTGCTTTTTGTTTTTCTAATAATTTACGCTTGCGCGATACATCCCCACCATAACATTTTGCTGTCACATTTTTTCGTAACGCTTTTACTGTGCTACGAGCTATTACGTGTGCGCCTATTGCGGCTTGAATAGCAATATCAAACATTTGCCGTGGTATTAATTTTTGCATACTTTCAGCAATTTGCCTGCCACGTTGAAAAGCCTTATCACGATGTACAATCATGGCTAAGGCATCCACCTTCTCCCCATTAATTAGGACATCTAACTTCACCAAATCTGCAGGTTGAAATCTAATAAAATGATAATCCAGGGAAGCAAATCCTCTACTAATCGATTTTAACCTATCAAAAAAATCTAGTACGACCTCATTCATAGGCAATTCATAAGTAAGGGAGACTTGATTCCCCAAATACATCATTTTAGTTTGTACACCCCGCTTTTCAATACATAAAGCTATAATATTTCCTAAATAAGTTTGGGGTACTAAAATATTTGCTTGTACTATGGGTTCTCGTAGTTCTTGTACCATACTTATATCAGGTAATTTAGAGGGATTATCTACTCTTACCGTTTCATTTTTACGGGTGACTATTTCAAAAATTACCGTGGGGGCTGTGGTAATAAGGTTTAAATTGTATTCACGTTCTAAACGTTCTTGTACAATTTCCATATGTAATAAGCCTAAAAAACCACAACGAAATCCAAAACCTAAGGCATCTGAACTTTCGGGTTCATAAAACAAAGAAGAATCGTTTAATTTAAGCTTAGCGAGGGCATCCCTAAAAGCTTCATAATCTTCAGAATCAACCGGAAAAAGCCCAGCATACACTTTAGGTTGTACAGTTTGAAAGCCGGGTAAAGGTTGACTTGCGGGATTGGCAGCAAGGGTAATAGTATCCCCGACAGGTGCACCATTAATTTCTTTTATTCCTGCTATGAGATATCCTACTTCACCCGCACTTAAACAATCTTTTTTGACGCGTTTTGGAGTAAAAATGCCTACTTCGTCCACTTCATGAATCCGGCCAGTAGACATAACTTGCATTTTATCTTTAGCTTTTAACACGCCATTTTTTATACGAACTAATGATACTACGCCCAGATAACTATCGAACCATGAGTCCACTATTAAGGCTTGTAAAGGGGCATTAACATCCCCTACCGGTGGAGGTATAGTAAGTACCAGTTGGTCTAAAAGCTCGGCAACCCCTAAGCCTGATTTAGCACTAATTTTTAAAGCATGTTGGGCATCTATGCCAATAATTTCTTCGATTTCTTTAATAACCCGCTCGGGCTCTACTTGAGGTAAATCTATTTTATTTAATACAGCCATCACTTCTAATTTTTGATCTATGGCGGTGTAACAATTTGCTACCGTTTGGGCTTCCACCCCCTGAGCTGCATCCACGACGAGTAACGCCCCTTCACAAGCAGCAAGGGAGCGCGATACCTCATAAGCAAAATCTACATGCCCTGGGGTATCAATGAAATTTAATTGGTAAGAAACACCTGCCGTACTTTTATATTGTAAAGTCACGCATTGTGCTTTAATAGTTATGCCTCTCTCGCGTTCCAAATCCATAGAATCGAGTACTTGCTCCGACATCTCGCGTGCGCTTAACCCCCCGCATAATTGAATAAATCTATCTGCTAAAGTGGATTTGCCATGATCAATGTGAGCAATGATTGAAAAATTACGAATATGTTGCATAACTAATTGACGACCTATAAAGTAACAGGAGTTCAGGATGGATATTTAAACCTATTGAACTGGCCATTTTACCCTAAAAGTCTATTCATCTTCAATGGACTTCATTCATTATCAAGGTATGTTTTAAAAAGCGCCTAGCGAGTATAACAATGGTATTATTCTTGTAAAAAAGGTTGTACTTTTTTATCTATGGCTTCTCTAGCCCTAAAAATTCTAGAACGTACAGTGCCGACGGGACAATCCATGGTATAGGCAATTTCTTCATAAGAAAGCCCATCCATTTCTCTTAATAAAATAGTAGTTTTCAGTTCATCTGGTAATAAATTAATAACGTTTAATAATTCAGTATGCATTTCATCCCGGATTAATAATCGCTCTGGAGTACAATGCCCTTTAGGGCTATTGGACGTAAGAAAATAGTCTAAGTCCATATCGGTTACATGGGTTTCGCAACCCCGCCTATCTTGGGTCGCAATATGATTTTTTGCGGTATTAATAGCAATACGATAAACCCAAGTATAAAAAGCACTACTTCCTCTAAAGCGGGGCAACGCGTTATATACTTTGATAAACGTCTCTTGAGTAACGTCCATCGCATCCGTGTGATTTTGAATAAAGCGAGCAACTACCTTATAAATCCTATATTGATAGCGAAGCACTAAGATATTAAATGCTTGCTTATTACCAGCCTGCACTTCTGAAACTAAATTTATATCGGATTTTGGTTGCATAATGGGTGTCGACCTATATATGGTTTAAAATAGTAAATACTTACAACCTGTATATCGACTAAAAGTTCAATAAATGAAGCTAAGAAAAGCCAAAAAAATAATAATTACGGTGTATTTACGCACAAATGGCAGCTAACAAAGCTTTATATTCGAAGAGGGCAAGTTGATCGCGCATAATAAAAATTGACAATTTACGTGAAGGGGTTTTAATCCATAAAATAACTAATAAGCTACTTTTATATGTTTGGGGCAATAAAGTCCCCTGCATAGCATTGCCTTGTTTAGTTACCAATCCCCATTTATTATCTTTGGTCCATATTTTTACAATCGAACGGGGCTTATTTTTATAAAACTGTAGTTGCACCAAATGCCAACACTTTATTATTATTACTATGGCTATACTAAGCCTAAACCATACTAGATTTTCGATACTTATCAAAATGGCAATAGCACCTGTATAAATACTTATCACCAAGCCTAAAAAAATATTAGATCTTTTTATAGTGAATTCTAGTCTGTCCATTGTGCGGTTTTATATTTTCTAATTTTCTCGATAAGCAAGACAGTATGAGCAGGTGCTGGCACTTCCCCTAAAATAAAAGAGTATAATTCCGGATCGCTATAATCTAATAGCTCAACAAAAATATTTTGTTCAGGTAAGGATAAGCTAGAAAAAACCTCATCAAAAAAAGGTAATATAATCAAATCCAGCTCTAGCATACCGCGACGGCATTGCCAACGAATTTGTGCAGTAGAAATTTGTTGCATCATGCACCTAGCATATAAACAAAATAAAAAGCTTGCAAGTTTTTAAAAATAATATTTAATTTGTTTGGATTTATTTTTTCATGATATTATAGAGAAAATTGTTTATATATTTCAATAGGATTAGCGCACTTGTCTTTTACTGAACTTACAAGCCAAAATCAGTATTGCTTATTAAGCAATTATGGATTTATCAAAGTTTTAGGGCCGGGAGCCAAAGATTTTCTGCAAGGTCAATTAACCTGCGACATGAATGCTCTCCCTTTATATAATAGTTTGTTAGCTGCTTACTGCAATAATAAAGGGCGCATACGGGCCATTGTGCGAGTGATTTATATTGCAGAAAATTGCTATCTCATCAAACTTCCCTTGGAGTTAATCCCTGCAATTTTACGGCAATTACAAAAATATGGGATTTTTTCTGAAATCCAGCTTTCAGATGCAAGCCATGAATGGGTGTGTTTTGGCGTAATAGGCAACATTAATCAGGCAGAACTACTTGCAAATGGCGTACCAGCGATAATAACTACCTATGGAACTTCAGATACCCGTTTTGAATTATATGCCCATAAAGATCAAGATACTACTCTTGCTTCTAGGATAGGGCTTACTTTTCAAGCAATAGATTTCAACGCATGGCAATGCCTAGATATTCTTGATGGTATTCCTGAAATTTATTTGACCACTACTGAATTATTTTTAGTGCATTATATTGGGCTCGTTGATTTAAACGCGGTTAGTTTTACTAAAGGTTGTTATGCCGGCCAAGAAATCATTGCGCGTATGCAATATAGAGCCCAAATTAAACGTCACTTATACATAGCCCAATGCACCATTGGGACGGAGGAGAAAATTGAGGATTTTCTCCCCGGCACTGCGCTTGTAGACGACCATAAGCGCCAAGTAGGCACTATTGTCAGAGCAAGTTTTAATACACAAAATAAATGTGAATTATTATTCGAAGCACAAGACAATGCCGAAAATATTATAATAGATAACAATAAGGCTACAGCACTACATTCTATTAGGCGTGCCAAAACCCTATAAATTTCTATATGTAATTAATTAATGCTTTTTGCTATGCGGTTTCTCTTGTTTCTCGGCCTCTTCTGCCACAGTTTTTTTAGTTACGGTGGTACTTGACTGCTGTGCTTGGTTTTCTTTTAAAGCTTTTTCCTTATTTTCTAACAAAGCCTTGCTTTTTTCAGTTAATTCCTTCATATAGCCATCACAATTTGATAAACCCTCACTTGCTTTTTTTAAAAGTTGTGATGTCGCTTTTACCCCTTTTTGCGCTAAATCTGCTGCACAAGCCGCTGCTTTTGCAATTCCCACATCCAATTTGCCCTTGTTGTCTGCTCCCATGGTCATAGCTCCTTAAAAAAATATTTATGTTATATTAATGATAGCGTATAAATGTATTTTTTTTTAAAATAATTATTACGCTTCTTTCCTCATGTGCGGAAATAATAATACATCACGAATAGTGTGAGAATTGGTTAATAGCATTACTAATCTATCGATTCCAATACCTTCCCCTGCTGTTGGCGGTAGTCCATATTCCAATGCGTGTATATAATCGGCATCAAAGTGCATCGCTTCTTCATCTCCTGCCGCAAGTTCTGCCACTTGCTGCTGGAATCTAACCGCTTGATCTTCCGGATCGTTAAGCTCAGAAAAGATATTGGCAATTTCACGCCCGCCAATAAATAATTCTGCCCTATCAGCTACTAAGGGATTTTGTACATTTTTTCGCGCCAAGGGCGAAACTTCTATGGGAAATTCGGTAATAAAACAAGGCTGTTGCAATTTTTCTTCAACGGTTTGTTCAAAAATTTCAAGTTGTAATTTACCTACCTCCCAATTTTTATCAGCGGGTAAATTATGACTTTCTAAATAACGACCCAATACTGCTTTATTTTTAATATCTTTTGCAGCGATGGCTGGATTATATTGCAATACCGCTTCTTCCAAAGTCAAACGAGTAAATGGCTTAGCAAAATCAAAAACTTGTTCTCCATATTGTACTTGAGTTGTGCCTAAAACAGTATTAGTTATATATTGAAATAAGCGCTCTGTTAAATCCATAAAATCGTGATAGGTTGCATAAGCTTCATAAAATTCAATCATAGTAAATTCAGGGTTATGGCGTGTAGATAAGCCTTCATTACGAAAATTTCTGTTAATTTCAAATACCCGTTCAAAACCCCCTACTACTAAGCGCTTCAGGAATAATTCGGGGGCAATGCGCAAATAAAGCTTCATATCGAGCGCATTATGATGGGTGACAAAAGGGCGTGCTGTGGCGCCCCCAGGAATAATATGCATCATGGGAGTTTCTACTTCCAGATAAGCACGCTCGGTCAGAAAATTACGAATAGCTTGCACTACTTGACTGCGTACTGTGAAAGTATGACGAGTTTCTTTATTCATTAATAAATCTAAATAACGCTTGCGATAACGTATTTCTTGGGAACTTAAACCGTGCCATTTATCGGGTAGTGGGCGCAAGGTTTTAACTAACAATTGTAATTCGGTTACTTTGATAGATAATTCTTGGGTTTTAGTTTTAAATAGGGTTCCGGTAATACCAATAATATCGCCTATGTCTAATTTTTTAAAAGTCTCATAATGGCTTAACCCTAGACTTTCTTGTTTTACATATAATTGGATACGCCCTGTTCTATCTTGGATATGTACAAAGCTTGCTTTACCCATTAATCGGCGGGTCATGATACGTCCTGCAAGGCTTACTGTAAGATGTTTTGCTTCCAGCGCTTCGCTATCTAGATGATGGTAGCTTGCGAATAATTCTGCTGCTAATTGTTGCGGTTTAAAATCATTAGGAAAAGGATTGTTAGTATCTGCTCTTAAATTATTTAATTTTTGCTTACGAATAAGTATTTGTTCGTTTTCACTTAATTCTGGTTGTTCTGCTTCACTCATTGTTGACTCCACTTTTTAAGGTCGCGGTAATGAAAGGATCTAAATTGCCATCTAAAACACTTTGGGTATTTTGGGTTTCAAACCCTGTTCTTAAGTCTTTGATTCTTGACTGATCTAATACATACGAGCGAATCTGGCTACCCCATCCTATATCTGATTTAGTATCTTCTAAAGCTTGTTTTACTTTATTTCTTTTATTACGTTCTAGTTCATATAATTTTGCTTTTAATTGGCTCATAGCTTGAGCACGATTTTTGTGTTGCGAGCGATCACTTTGGCATTGTACTACCGCATTGGTTGGTAAATGCGTTATTCGAACTGCCGAATCGGTACGATTAACATGTTGCCCACCAGCGCCGCTGGCACGATAAGTATCAATTCTTAAATCTGCTGGATTAATATCGATTGCAATATCATCGCTTATTTCGGGCGATACAAAAACTGAAGCAAAAGAAGTATGCCGTCTATTGCCGGAATCAAAAGGTGATTTGCGAACTAATCGATGTACCCCGGTTTCCGTTCTAAGCCAACCATAGGCATAAGCGCCTTCGAATTTAATAGTGGCGCTTTTAATACCGGCTACATCCCCATCGGATACTTCCATTAACTCTGTGATAAACCCTTTTTGCTCGCCCCATCTTAAATACATCCGGAGTAACATATTGGCCCAGTCTTGTGCTTCGGTGCCCCCAGAGCCTGATTGAATATCTAAAAATGCATTATTAGGATCCATTTCTTCACAAAACATACGATTGAATTCTAAAGATTCAACTATTTTAGTTATCTTTGAAACTTCTTCATGAAGTTCTTGTTCTAAATTAGAATCTTGAGATTCTGTTACTAATTCTAAAAAAATATGTGCATCAACAAGGCTTTGTTCCAAGTCTTTTATTTTATTAATAATGCCTTCGAGCAAGACTCGTTCACGCCCTAATAACTGGGCTTTTGCTGGGTTTGACCATAGAGCATCGTCTTCTAATTCTTTAGAAACTTCAATTAAGCGCTCAGCTTTTACTTCAAAGTCAAAGATACCCCCTAAGGGCAGTTAAACGGTTTTCTAAATCTTCAAGGGATGAATGTATAGGATTTAATTCAAGCATTAGTGCACTCAAGTAAATGTTTACTCTATATTTTAAAGGCCTCTAAGAATATAAAAATGCGCCTTAAAAGTCAAATACACTTTTTTTCATAATTTTTTATAAAATTTTTTTAAGACCTGCCATTTATTTCTTAAAGTAGAGTTGACAAGAATATAGTAAATCGAAGAGAATAAATGTGAGCATATACCACTATGTCATTTACTATAGGTTAGGGGATATTTAATGGATGTTGCATTAGAACTTACTTTTTTAAAATCGTTACAAGACAAGACTTTAACGCCTGAAGAAACGGCCGAAGGGTTTCAACGTGCAGTAATTTTTATGAATACTTTAAAATTATTGCCTAAACAAGTTAAGGATCATGGCAAGCCTATTAGCGAGCTTAGCGAAATTGTAGCCATACCAGGGGGTGATTATTCGACCTTGTATGCTAGTTATACACAAGCTCTATATGGCCCGGATCATGCTGACATTTTCGCATTACGAAAAAATGACTTCAAGAAATTTACTAATCGACGTAACAAGGCCAGAGAATCAGTTAATAAAGATTCACAATTTAAGGAATATTTAACAAGTCTGGAAGAAAAATCTGAACCCGGAATGTTGAGTACTTTAAAATCTTTTAGAAGAAAAGTAGTTAGCGCAATGAGCGAAGGCGTTATTGAACAACTTAAATTACAAGCTTTAGAACCATGGCTCGAAATAGAAAAAACTGAAGCTATGCAAAGTTATATTAATTGCATTGTGAAAGATGTACTTCCCAAAAAAGATAAACTAGGACACGCCGAGCAGCTAGTACAACTATCTTTGCGTAAAGAACTTCAAGCAGATTTTGAAAAAAGCTTTAAGCTTGGGACACTAGAATATTTTTACCAAGTTGCCGTTGCAAAAAAAGAAGTAGCAAGCTATCAAGCTTCTTCTTCTACTCCAAGCCCTGCAGCAACTATCAAGACTCCAACATTAAGCCCGATGCCGCTATCACTGAACTCAGCTAGTAACTCTCCTGTTTTAAGCTTTAGTAGCCTGGGCAACAGCTCAAGTGCTTCTTCTCTGCCTCGTTATCCTTCAAATAGTAGTGATAATTTAACAGCAATGCTTAATATCTCAGGCCTTGATTTAAATAACAACAAATCTGATAGCGGCAAAAATGAAGTAAAATCTTCTAAACTTGATTTGTAAATCATCGGCTTTTTATTTTTTGACTTGCATATGCACTATATGCAAGTCAAAACTAGTACTTTTACTTTTCAGAGCTTCATATTATTTTAAAGTTTTCTTTAATTGCATTAGAAAGTCACGCATAGAATTTTTGCCAATACCAGTATATTCCAATATTTCTTCATTAAGGCTTGAAAAATCTCCCGTATTATTATAAGCATAAAATATAGGGAAAGTACGTAACTCCGCGGTTGAAAATTTATTACTTGGCACCAATCCCGATGCTTTATTGTCATGAGGGGCAAAATTTAAAAAAGCATCTCGAGTTTGCGACAGTAAACGAGCCAAATTAGCTTTAAGACTAATATCTATTTCAAGCTTCAAGGTAAATTCTCTATTAAACACCTCTTCACTTACATCTTCTTTATAATTTTCTGAAATATTTAACTCTATCAAGGTTTTATTAGCTTTCACTGCTTCTATAAAGGCATGAATTGGCTTTTTTTGGCGATAAGCATTATACCCAACGAAATCTTTTATTATTTCAGAATAGAAAGAAGGAGTGGAATTAATATTTAAAGAATTATAACTTAAATCTACAATTTGCAAAGCATTATTTTTCTGTAAAGCCTCAGCTAATCGTATTGCCGCAGTATCACCAAGGTTCGTATGCCTTAAATACAAAGCTTTAAGAGTAGTATTTTTTTCAAGTGCCTCTGCTAATGCCCAAATCCCTTTACCTCCATTCGTTTGAGTAAAGATGCTATCTATCCGCCATATCACATTAGTTAAGCTGTTAGGCGCTACAAAACCTGGTGCTTCTTCATCATAATGCCCCCCAATATAATAATTAAAGTTTAGATTAAGTACCTGTAAATTTTTATTATGAGTCAGCATTTTTGCTATGTGACTCATACTTGGAATATCAACTCCACAGCTACTAAGATCTATTTTGATAAGAACGGTATTATTCGATAAAAATTTACAAAGTGCTGCTATACCTTTATAAGTAAAACGATTTCCAGATAAATTTAGCTCTTTTATATAGATATTGTGTTTTAAGGCATCTATTAATGGATAAAGATTTTCATCTTCAAATTGTAGACTGTGATTTAATCTTGTTGGATCATAATCAATAAAAACTTTACCCTTCATCTCTAAAAGAGTATTTTGGTATTTATTATTACGAATGGCAGCTAACAATTCTGCTGGAATTTCTTTTGACATGATTAAGCTTCTTACTTAGAGTAAACTGTGAAATCATATGGTTACTTAAAATGTACAATTCGAGCTAGTTGCTTCGTCTTTACTAGACTTTACGTTGTTTTCAATTTCACTTGCGTTAAAACTGCTTTCAATGATTTGTGACGCAGATTGAAGTATATGACGATGCAATAAATACAAGTCTTTACTCCGCTCTTGATAAATGTCAAGCCCAAATAAATGGTTGTGAATTTCAGGTTCAGATTGCTCTAATTCAGGCAAGCTTTCACAATAATCTAGAATAATATTGAATAAATCCAATGGGGAGGGGGAGGTGTTCTCTAATGCATTCACTTCGTCAATTGTGATTACTTGAGCAGATATCTTTATTGATTCAAAAGTCTTTTTAATAATTTTTTCTGCAATAACATCTTGAATATCCGCCATCTTATCCATACGAATCATCACAAATTCTGTAAATTCAGCAATAAATTTGTCCATCTCGATAGCTGCTTTAAAATTACCCTTAATAACAAGGCCATGATAAAAATCTGCTAACAATTGTAAACGTAAACCCTCACACATTAATTCAACAACGGCATCATTTATATAACGATGAGCTACCGTGCAAAGCCCTGAGTTGATGCGTGATGTCAGTACATCAGCATTTCCTGAAAATAATTTACACCGCATTACTTCTGCGCCATTCGTTTCATTGAAAAAAGTAATTTCGCCTTTAACATTTGCTACAGCATCCATATGTACCAATCGCAATTTTTCTTCTATGCCAGCTTGATGCCCATTTCGAGCCACAGCAAGTAGCATGTAATCATAGAATGCTGAAGCTGCATCGACTCCTTCTATTTGCAATAACCGATTTATTACTGCTAAATGACCATTTTGTGCCGCCCAGCGCATTGCAAAGTTGTTCATTGCAGAAGCATCAACCCCTTCCACTAGCAATAATCGTTCTATAACCGCTACATGACCATTTCGAGCTGCAAAACGAATGGCACGGTTATTGTCTGCTGTTGCATCGATGCCTAATGCTAACTGTGCATTCACTTCTTCCAGATCACCGGTTGTACAGGCGTTGATTAATTCATTCATTGTTGAAACCTCCTTTATACTTTTAAATGATAAATATTGATAACTACTTAATATAATTCTTGCTAGCGCTAGAAAATTTCCACCTCTTTTTTTGCTTGCATATGGACAATATGTAAATCAAAACTTGTAATACCCTGGTATTCTTTTTCTTTTAATACACAAGCAAAATGCACTTGTTGATTTTTTTCAATTGGCATAGCTCCATTTACGGCACGCATATTAAACCAAACACCCTTATAATATTTACCTGCAATAGCAATGACTAAACGAGCATGCGTACCATCGGAC